>Ga0315277_10005272_pt1 | contig 17076 bp, 12 predicted proteins | sample YL17G05_15_MG_FD_203695 | JGI IMG/M metagenome (GOLD analysis project Ga0315277, IMG submission 203695) | Sediment microbial communities from Yellowstone Lake, YNP, Wyoming, USA - YL17G05_15 | ecosystem: Environmental > Aquatic > Freshwater > Lake > Sediment | place: USA: Wyoming | collected... | reverse complement strand
TAGCAAGCCCAGAATGGATTTGGTTCAGCCAGCTTCCGGTGGACCAGGTAAGCCAGGATGTCCCCGTCCGGATCCAGCACGCAGATCTCGGGCACGCTTCCCGGCGACAGCGACCGCTGGCGCCGGGCCTCGCGGAGCAAACTCGCGGGCGAAAAGACTGCCGCGCGCCGGTAGTGCTTGTTTTGGAATAGGGGCGACTCGAATGCCATCGTAGGTTGGTGTGGTTTGCGACTCTGGATTTCTCTAAAAGCTGTAGCGCACTGCCAGGTAAATGTTGTCGTTGCGGTCGAGCTGGCCAAAGAACGAACTGGACGGGCCGCCGAAGATGTTCCCGCCGAGCGCGGTCCAGAGGCGGTCGGTGAAGTTGTAGCTGATTTCGGGGTTGAGGAAATAATCTCGCGCCAGCGGACTGTAAAAAGTGAAGAGCGAAAGCTTGAGCGTCTGGTAGCGCAGCAGCTTGGTCAGACGCAGGCCGACGAGGTCACGCAACTCGGAGCGCACGGGGAATCCAGCCGGCACGCTGCGGCGGTAAGCTGCGTAGTCCTGCATCCATTCGCCGTAGTATTCGAGGCTGCCGGTGAAATCCTGCGCGAGTTGCCGTTGGTAAGTGACCAGAAAACGGAACTGCGAGTTTTCGATCGCCGGATTCGTGCCGGAGCGGTCGTCGAGTGAATCGTAGTAACCGACCTCCGCGCCCCAGACGCCGCCCAGGCCGCTGCGACGCGCGCTCGCGCCGAACGCGGCCAGTTTGGGGAAAAACCTGATCACGCTCGTCGGCGCGGCGGGATCGTCTGTCTTGAACGCTCCGCTCCGCCAGAAGCCGTGGTAGGCGTAGAGCGACAATTCCGTGTCGGCCACGGTGCGGTAAAGCCGAAGGGCGGTCTCGACGTTCTGCACCGTTGTGGCGGGTTCTTCCGTTTCGCGCGGCAGTGTCGGGAACGGATCGAACTCAAAGAAGCGACTGGGCGGCGGCAGATTGTCCGGCGTGAACAGACCCGCCGGAATGACCACCAACTCTGCCGAGAGCGCGTCGGATTGAAAGTTCACGTCCACCGCGTCCGCGCCGAGCTTGAGGTATTCGAGCGGCCGACCGGAGAAGAACGCCGCGTAGTCTTTGGGGAAAACGTCGTTGATGAAGACCAGATCGCCGACACCCCAGGTGAGAATCTGTCGCCCGACGCACACATCCCAAGACTTGCGTGTCAAGTCGAGATAGCCTTCGCGCAGCTCCGCGCCAAGTTCCTCGTCCACGGCGTCGTGGAAAAACTCCGGCTTGGCCAGCACGCTCCACAGGCCGTTGGTCGAACGTGCTTCCAGTTTCAACTGAATGCGCTCCTCGCCCAGCAGAAAGCCGTCGCCACCCAACCCGCTGCCCTCCGGCGACGGCTCGAAATTGGGCCGGGCGGAGTAGTTGACCTGGCCGAACCCATGCACACTCCCCCGCCAGCCGCCCGGCAGCGTGAAATCGTCGCCAGCGCTGGCCGCAGTCAGCACCGTGGCCCACACGGCGCAAACAGCGAACCGCTGTCGGGCACACCTGCTAAGGGCTGTTTCGGATATGAATGAGCGCATGGTGAGCGATTTGGAAGTCTGGAGCGGTCGTTGCCCAATTCATTTATCCCAGCATTTCGCTTGGCTGCAACATTTCATTCATCACGACGCTTCCACGGGCGGGGCTTGCGGCGAAACGTGCTCAACGTGCAACTTCCAGCCCGACTGCTCGATCCACGCGGCAGCTCGCTCGATCTCGCCGTCCACGAACGCGGCCCAGTCACGCGCCTTTCCTTTCCAGCCGAGTCGTTCCAGGAAATGCTGACGATAGGTCGTGTTCTGCAGCAGCCCGTGCAGATAGACGCCGCAAACGTTGCCCTGCTGCCAGCCAAGTCCGCAGTCGAGGTGCGGCTGCGCCTTTGGCCCGGCGGTTGTCTGGCCGTGGTGGATTTCGTAGCCGCGCACGGTCGCGCCTTCGAGCCAGAGTGCTTCGCATTGTTGCGTGGTCTTGTGCGGCTTCAAAGTCGTCGTCACATCGAGCAACCCGAGACCGTCAATGTCGCCGCCTTCCAATGCTCCGGGATCGAGGACTTGGCGACCCAACAGTTGCATGCCGCCGCAGACGCCGAAAATCGGCGCGCCGCGAGCCGCCGCGTTTTTCAACTCGTCGGCCAGGCCGGTTTGACGCAGGTATCGGAGGCTCTCCGCCGTGTTCTTGCTGCCGGGCAGGATGATCGCTTGATAATCGGACAGGGATGCGAAGTCGCGGATGGGCACGATGTTCACGCCGTTCTCGCACACGAGCGGATCGAACTCGTCGAAGTTGCTGGCGTAGGGATAGACGATCAATGCAATGTTGATCTCGCCCGCCGCGGGCCTCGAACGATAGTGAAACGTGTCTTCCTCGGGCAGATTGTGGCGAAGGTAGGGAACGATGGCGACGGTCGGAACGCGGGTGCGCTCTTGCAGCCAATCCATCGCGTTGCCGAGCAAGGCGGGATCGCCGCGGAACTTGTTCAGCACAAACCCGCGGATGAGAGCCTGTTCTTCGGGTGGCAGGCACATCCAGGTGCCAAGCAGGTGCGCGAACGCGCCGCCCCGGTCAATGTCCGCCACCAGATAGACGTCGGCGCGGCACTCCAGCGCGACGCGCATGTTGACGAGGTCGCCGTCGTGCAGGTTGACCTCGGCCGGGCTGCCTGCGCCCTCGATCACCACGAGCTCGTGGTCGCGCAACAGGCTGTGGAGCGCGTCGCGAACCACGGGCCACAGGTGCGGCTTTCGCTGCCCCCATGGCATCTCAGTGATCTTCGGGTCGAAGCGCCCCATGACGATCACCTGGCTGTAGGTGTCGGCGCTCGGCTTGAGCAGGATCGGGTTCATCCGCGCCTGCGGGACGGTTCGGGCGGCCAAGGCTTGGAGATACTGGGCGCGTCCGATCTCAAGTCCATCGGGCGTGACGGCGGCGTTGTTGCTCATGTTCTGGGCCTTGAACGGCGCGACGCGCAGGCCGCGGTTCGAGAAATGACGGCAGAGCGCGGTGACGAGGAACGATTTGCCCGCGTCGCTGCTGCAGCCTAGGATCATAATCGGAGCGCGTGGCATGACGGGCGACATGTGAACGTTAGCGGGGGCGGTGACCAACATAATTACTCTCCCGAAATCCATTGCGTGGGCGGACGGCGCAACGAACGTTCCGTGAACACGTCCTCCGTCAGCCCGACGTTGTATCTGACCTGCTTGAAGACGACTTCTGTGCGATGGCCGCTCTTGACGTTTTTCATCGTGCGCTTGGTGATGGTGGGCACGCCATTCACGTCGCGGATTTCGTCGGCGGTGAAGACTTTGAACAGATCTTTCTGCGCGTCGTAGTATTCTTCTTTGAGCGGCAGGAAACTCGTGCGGTCAATCCAGGCGAGCTTGCGCGTGAAGCTGGCGCGGCTTTTCGGGACGCTCTCAATGACGTAGCACGGTTTGCCGTCCAGCGTTTCTTCGCGCAGCAGTTTGTGGGTGTCCAAGGTCAGAAGGCGGCCGGAAATGTCTTCGTAACTGAAGTCCGAGCCGACGAAACTGGACTCAGCGTCGCGGGCGGCGATGCGCTGGACGAGGTTCAGCGCCGGAAGGAACAGCCAGCGGTCGGCATCGCGGCCCGGTTCTTTGTTGACGAGGAAGGCCGTGCTGCGCACATCGGCGGGGCTGTGGAAATAGAGGAAGTATTTCTGGCGGCCAGCGTCGCCGTTGCGGCGGAGCATGGTCATGTCGCGGACGCGCTGTTCGCCGCCCGCCGTCACCAGCGTCATCACCACGCGCGCCGTCATGTCCCGCCCGGCGTAATAAAAGGCTTGTTGTGATTTCTCGGCGATTTCGTCGGCGGAAGGTGTTTGGGCGAGCAGTGGTGTGGCGAGAACCAGCAGCCAGAGAAAAGTGAGTCGGATTTTCATGGGCGAGTTCCTCGGTTAATCAGTGACCTTGAGTTTCACCTTCCGTTCAAAGTAGCTGCCAATCATCCCCTCCTTGGGTTTTCCTTTGACCGACTCACCCTTGGTCAGCATCACTTGCAACACCAGTTCCGCATCCTGGGCGGCATCGGTCGGGCGAATGGTCATGGGCAGAACCGTCAGCGTCGCGCCTGCGTATTGGTCGAGCGTGTCGCCGACGATGCGGCAAGACATGGGCAGGTTCACGTCCCAGCCGGGCGCGAACTTCGACAGCGTCGCGCTGCCGATGGTTTTGGGATCAAGGTAGAGCCACGCGTTGCGGTAAGGCGCTTCCGCCGTATCGCCCTTGGCCCGCCCAATCACGGTGAGCAACGTTTTGGACGCGCCGCGCTTCGTCTCGATAAGGAAGCTGCCGTCGGCTTGCTTGAGCGACTTCATCGTGTCCTTGTCGAGGATGTCAACGATGGTGCGCTGGTCGTCCTTCCACGGGCCGTTGTTCGCGTGGCACTCCAGGCAGTTCTTTTTGTTGCTCAGAATGCCGACGCCGGGCGGATAGGCGAGCGCCGTGGGCAGGGCTGCTGCAAAACTCAGCAACAGGGCCGCAGCCAGCCAGGCAGCAGCGGGCGTCGCAAACAAGAATGATTTCGTTTTCATATTCCAATTCTCTTTTCAATCCGTCGGTTGTTTCTCCGGTTTGGGTTTGGGCGCAAGCGGCAGCCAGCGGCCAAACACCACAATCAGCGCGGGCAAATACAGAAGCGTCGCCACCGCGCTGAGCAGCATCATCGCCGCCATGAACGCGCCCACTGTGATGTAGGGCGTCAGGCTGGCGAACAGCATCACAAAAAAGCCTGACGCGAACAGGACGGCGTTGCGGATGACGCCCCGGCCGGGCCGGGCCACGGTCCACAAAAGCGCGTCCGCCAGCGCCGACGGATTCGCGCCGCTCGCCGTCGCGTTGAAGCCCGTCTCGGCCAGCCGCTGGCGGAATCGGCTCACGAAATGAATCGCGAAATCAATCGCCATGCCGAGCGACAACGTGCTGAGCACCGAGATCGGCATGTCGAAATCCTTGCCGATCAGGCCGACCGCGCCGTAGATGAGCGCCACCGTGAACAACAGCGGCACGAAACTGATCACGCCCCAGCGCAGGGAGCGGTATTCGATCACCAGCAACACCAGCACCAGCACCAGCGATGAGATGAATCCCGTCAACATTCCCCAAAGCACGTCGTGATTCCAAGCCAGGTTGAAGTAGGCAATCCCCGCCGGCTTGACTCCCACGCTTGCCTGCCCCGCGGTCGCGACAGGCAGGTCCGCCAGCGGATGCGCCCGCGTGAACGCTTCGGCGCACGCCATCGCGCGCCGCATCACGTCGGCATCCCAGCTTTTGAGTTGCAGGATGACGTTGGCCGACTGGAACGGATAATCCACCAGGTTGTCCAGGTCGCGCGGTTTCACCGCCATCGTGAAAACAAACAACTGCTGGGCGACCACCTCGGTCGAGTCCGGAATCGTCTCGAATCGCGCCTCGTCACCATGCAGCACGCGGTTGATCCGCTTGACTACGTCGGCCACCGAGACGGTCTTGCCGACCAGCGGGTCTCGCTCCAGTTCGCGTTGCAACGACTCGATCCAGCGCAACGTTTCAGGCTGCTTGATGAAATCGGCGGAAGGCCCATGTACCACCAAGTAGCCCGTCGCCGTGCCGCCCAGCTTCTCGTTCAGCACGCGGTCAGCCTGGCGAATCTCGCTGTGGGAGCGAAACCAGGAAACCATGTTGTTGTTGACGCGAATCTGGCTCATGCCGAAGGCCGCCAGCGCCAACAACCCCAGCCCCGCCAGCAACACCGCGCGGCTGCGCTTCACCCCCAACCGCCCCAGCGCGGCCAGCCAGCCCGACGCGCCAGTTTGGTTCGCGTGCTGCCGCTGCGCCATTGCCAGCACGCGCCGCTCGCTCATCAGCATCAAGATTGCGGGCACAACCGTGAAGCTCATCAGCAAAATGCCCAGAGTGCCCACGGCCACAAAAATGCCGAACACTTTCACCGGCACGATCGGCCCGGTCGCCAGCGAGGCAAACGCCGCCGCGGTCGTGAGGTCCGATAGCACCACGGGTGGGCCAACCACGCGCATCGTTTCCAATATCGCCGCGCGTTTGTCCCGCAGTTCGTGGAAGCGGAAATAGAATTCGTTGAAGATGTGAACCGTGTCCGTGCTGATGGCCATGAGGAACACGGGAATCATCGAACTCATGATATGCACGGGGTAGCCGCAAGCGATCAACGCGCCCATCGCCCACACGACGCTGAGCATGGCCACGCCCATGTTGGCCGCGACCAGCGCCCCGCTGCGGAACATCAACCACAGCACCACACACATCACCATGCCCGCCACCGGCGAGAACACGCCCATTTGCCGGAACATCTGCGCCCCGAACGTGTCGCGCGCCACCGGATCGCCCGCCACGTAAAACCGTTCCGGCCCGTGATAGTCCGCCACGACGCGGCGAATCTGGTCCGCAATCTCCTTCCCGTTGGCCGTCGGCTCAATCGGCACGTAAATGGCGGTGGTCGTCGCGTCCGCCGAAATAAATCGCCCCACCAACAGCGGATTTTCAAACAGCGCCTTGCGCAACGCCGCCACTTCCGCGGCGTTCGTCGGCACGTCCGCCAGCAGCGGGCGCACACCGAGTTGGTCGCCGTTCACGGTCACGTCATCCACCGTGCGCAGTCCCAGCACGTCACGCGTAATCACGCCCGGCAGCGCCATGATTTTGTCAGTGACTTCTGCCACACGCCGAAGTGACTCGGGATTAAGTAGCCCGTGCTCGTTGACGACGCCGAGCGCGATGGTATCAGGATGCAGGCTAAACTGCCGCTCGACCGCGCCGTTATAGACCCGCACCGCTGACGTTTCCGGCAGCATGTGCTTCGGGTCGGTGTCAATCCGCGCCTTGGCGAACTGTGCGGCAAAGAGAACCGTCACCAGCAGCGCCGCCACCAGCACCGTCTTCGGAAATCGCACCGACCAGTTGACCAAACGCTCGCGCATCGGAATGCTTTTGGCCGCTACTTCTTTGCCGCCTTCATCAACTCATGCCCTTCGGCCAGTTGCTCCATCAACACCTGGCGCAGGAGTTCACAGGCCTTGAGCATCTTTGGATTCGCGCAGCGGTAGAAGATGTTTAGCCCTTCACGCCGCGTCGCCACAATGCGCCGGTGCCGCAGCACGGCCAGATGTTGCGAGAGATTACTCTTAGCCAGCCCGAGCGCGGCGGCCAGTTCGTTCACTGACTTCTCCCCCGCTTGCAGGGCTGCGAGCACCTTCAGCCGTGTCGGGTTGGCCATGCATTTGCAGACCTCGGCGTGGAGCTGGAAAATCCGGTCGTTCGTCGCGTTCATGTTAGTTGCGGTGTTTCTAAACTGCTAAGCTTCGCGGGAAACAAATACTGCAATCAGCCAGACGCTGTCAAATGGAAAGCGCCTTCGGTGAAGACGGCGATTGGCCGCAATTCCTCGGGGCAGCGTTCAGTCATGGTGGTGACCATGCGCCAGGCGTTTTTGCGGATCGCCCAGGACGCGGGTCAGGTGCTCGCGCAATTGCAGCCGGGCGCGGAGCAGACGGACCTTCACGTTCGCCTCGCTCAAGCCCAGCGCCGCCGCCGTTTCCTTCACCGAAAGACCCTCGACGTCGCGAAGCACGAAAACGAGGCGGTGCTTCTCGTCCAGTTGGACGAGCGCCTCGTCCAGCAAACGCTGCGTTTCGTTGCGCTCGACGAGTTCCTCCGGCGATTGCCGCCAGTCCGCAATGTATTCCGGGTGAGGGATGCCCTCGCCATCGTCGCGCGGCTCGGTGGCTTCCTCCAAGGAAACGGTGTCCAGCCCTTTGCGCTTGCGGATGACTTTGAGCGCAGCGTGCGTGGCGATGCGGTAAAGCCAGGTGGCGAACCGCGCCTCTTCGCGGAAGCCGGCGATATTCTCCAGCGCACTGATGAAGGCCGTCTGCGTCACGTCCTCGGCGTCGTAGACGTTTTGCACGATGCGCAACGCTAGCGTGTAAACCCGCCGTTCGTGCCGTTCCACCAACTCCTCGAAACCGCCGAGGTCGCCTGCCTTCGCGCGGCGGACGAGTTCGGCGTCGCTGACTTGGGATGTGTTTGGTGCTGCCGACACTGGGTTCACAACTGCGACCATGCTGCCGGCTGGCGAACGCGATGTCCATCCCTTCCGCGTCGGTCTTGCCGCAAGTTAACGCTTGCCGGTGTGCGCCGGCGGCCTGAATCATTGCGCCGGTATGGGCACGCAACCAACTGGCACCTCTCTCACCGCACACGAACTGAAACTCGCCCGCGAACTCAGCCCGCGCCGCTCGACTTCCGTCGCGACGGACCTGGACGGTTTGGTGGCCGAGCATCTGGCGCATTTCTCGATTGACCCAGCCTCCGAACTCGGGGCGACGCTGGCCCGCCTCACAACCCACATCTACTGCACGAACGTTGAGTTGCATCAGCTCTGGGAACTCACGGTGCGTCAACTGCAGCGTCTCGACCGCCGCGATCGCATCGCGTATTTCAACGCCAAACGTTTCCTCTGCTTCCAGCTCGCCAAGCTGCTCGACACGCTGCAAAATCCGTTCCGCCATTCCTATCAGACGCTGGTTGAACACCAGGCCGTCCGTCTCGCGAAAGGTCCGTATCCGATCTTCGACAACGTCGCCGCCGTCTTCTCCGCCACGCCGGTCATCGCGCGGACGGCGACGTATCTCTATGCCTGCACCGAGTGGATTGACGACGCGTTCCACGGGCGCGAGATGCTGCTGGAAGTTTATTCGCGGCTGCTGAACCCGACTTCGATTTCGCTCGCCAACCACATCGTGGACGTCGAGTGCGGCCCACTGGCGCACGAATACATGGCGTGGAATTTCAACTCCGGCATGGCGGCGATCGACGGGACGCTGAGCCACCTCGTCGGCCATCGCGACATCATCCTCAGCTCGCGCAACATTTACGGCGGCGCCTTCCAACTGCTGCACGACTGGTTTCAGAAGCCGAGCAACCTCGACGTGGCGGTTCAATTCTTTGACGGCTACACGGTCGAGGCGTTTCGCGCGGCGCTGGCCGATGCAAGGCTGCGCCACGCGGCGCGGCTGGCGGAGGGCCGTGAGGTTTACGTCTATCTCGAATCGCCGTGCAACCCGCACGGTTACGTGCTCGACGTGCCGGCGATTTGCGACGCGGCGCACCGAGAAGGACTGACCGTGATCCTGGACGCAACCATTTCCACGCCCTTTCTCGCTCAACCACTGCGCCGCGAGGTGCCCGCCGAGCGGCCGGACTTTCTGATCTACAGCTACACGAAGGACATCACCGGCAGCGGCACGACGACCGCGGGCGTGGTCATTGCCCGCAACGAGCGGATGTTCATCCCGAAGAATGAATCGGTCACGACGACGGACCTTGCGGGCCGACCGGTGAAGTATCCTTGGGACGAGACGTTGTTCTGGAATGTGTTTTACGTGAAGGGCGCGTTCCTCGACGCGGACAAGGCGTTTGAAGTCATCAACGGCTCGCGCACGCTGGACCTGCGGATGTTGCGCAAGGCGATCAGCACGACGGTGCTCGCGCGGTTTCTGGCCAGTCATCCCGGCATCACCGTCAACTCGTGCGCCCTTGACACGAACGAAAACGCCGCCGTATGCCGACGCATCCTGCGGCTGGGCCTGCCGCCGCCGCTGTTCACGATTGATTTCGAGAAGTCGGGTCTTGACCGGCTGACCTTCGTGCGGTTCTTCGATTCGCTCGAACCGGCATTCGGTCATCAGGTCACGCTCGGTCAGTTCAACACCGTCGTGCTTTGCCCCGCGCTGACGAGCCATTCGGAAATGAGCGAGCCGGAACTGCGCGCCGCGGGAATTGCGCCCACGACCGTCCGCATCGCCATCGGCGACGAAGACCCGCGCCATCTCATCGCGCACTTTGTGCGGCTGGCGGAACTGGTGATTGATCCTGTGCAGCCGGGCTTTTCGGCGCGCTTGATGCAGCCGGCGGAAGTGGACGAGCTTTACCGCCGCACGTATTTGGATGTGCATTCACGCTGGGCGGCGTCGCAGCCGACCACTGCGGAGTTGATGCGGTGACGCGGCGCGGCCGGGTGAAGAGATAATACTGGAGGGTGCGCTCAGTCTGCCGGCTTTGCAGGTTTCCGCCTCACTTCCGGCTCCGGCGCGTACGTGGGAAACCAGACGAAGTCCTCGATGGCCGCCTTCAACTCCTGGTCCTCCAGCGAACGGCCGCAGCCCTCGTCGCGCGCGGTTTGCGCGACTTTGAAACCAATGGCCTGGCTGATCTGCCGCAGATGCCGGAGGCTGGGATACAGCGCGCCGTTCCAGGAATCCTGCGCCACGGTGAAGTCGGCGAGCGTGTTTGCGGCGGCGAGGAACAACGAGTCGCTCACGCGGCTGGCTTCGCTGAGCAGCACGCCCAGACCGACGCCCGGAAAGACGAACGCGTTGTTGCACTGGCCGATGACGTGGGTGCGCCCGTTGAGCGTGACCGGCTCGAAGGGCGAACCGGTGGCCACCAACGCGCGTCCGTCGGAATGCTCCAGCGCCTGCGCCGGCGTGCACTCGGCTTTGCTGGTGGGATTGCTGAGCGGGAAAATCAGGGGCCGCTCGCAATGCGTGGCCATTGCGCGGATCGCGGCGGGTGTGAAGTCGCCGGGCTGACCGGTCGTGCCGATGAGGACTGTGGGCTTGAAGACTTCGATGACTTCGTGCAGCCCCGCAGGAAGCGGCTCGCGGAACCCCGCCGCCGCCAGCGCTCCCGCTGACCACTCGACCTCGCGTTTGTGTTTCTCCAAATCGCTGCGACCGACATGGACGATGCCGCGCGAGTCCATGAAGAGTTGCCGCTGTCGCGCCGTGGCCGCGTCGAGTCCGGCTTGTTTCAGGGCCGTGCTGAGCAACGCGCCGGTGCCGACGCCGGCCGCACCGGCGCCGACGAAGAGAAACCGTTCCTCGCGCAACTGACGGCCCGTGAGTTTCAGTCCAGCGAGCACGCCCGCCAGCGTGACGCCTGCCGTGCCCTGAATGTCATCGTTGAAGCTCGGCAGCCGTTCGCGGTAGCGCGCGAGCAGGCGGAAGGCATTCGCCTTCTTGAAATCCTCCCACTGCAAGAGCGCGTGCGGAAACACAGCCTTCACGGCGCGCACGAATTCCTCAATCAGTGCGTCGTACTCCGCGCCGCGCAAACGCCGGCCCCGATAGCCCAGATAAAACGGGTCGTCGAGCAAAGCCTGATTGTCCGTGCCGACATCGAGGCTCACCGGCAAGCAGAGCGATGGATGAATGCCCGCGCCGGCGGAGTAGAGGATGAGCTTGCCCACCGGGATGGCCATGCCGCCCGCGCCCTGGTCGCCAAGGCCAAGAATGCGTTCGTTGTCGGTGACGACGATGAGGCGGACGTTGTGGTGGCTGTAGTTCCGGAGGCGCGCGGCAATGTGGCCGCGGTCGCCCGGGCAAATGAAGACGCCGCGGGGCCGCCGGAAGATGTGGCTGAATTTCTGGCAGGCGAGACCGACGGTGGGAGTGTAGATGATGGGCGCAAGGCGCTCCAGGTTCTCGGTGAGCAGCCGGTAGAAAAGCGTTTCGTTGCGGTCCAGCAGCGCGGCCAGGCCGATGTATTGTTCGAGCGGGTCCTCCTTTGAGAGGACGTGCTCGAGTTCCATCGCAACCTGCTGTTCAAGGGTGAGCATGTGCGGCGGCAGGAGGCCTTCGAGGCCGAGGTGTTTTCGTTCCGCGCCGGTAAACGCGGCGTCCTTGTTCAGCAGCGGGTCGCGCAACACCTGTTCGCCCCGCGACCAACGGACGCGGGGATTGGATCGAGTGCTCATCTTAAATCTACGTTCATGCTGTCAGGTCCGCTGGGGCGCGCCACTCCACGTTTGGCATTCGCCGCCCTTCTTTTGCCGCGCCCAAGGACCAAGTGCAAGCTCAGCTTTCGCCGAAGCGACTTTGCTCCGCGAACCCCGTTGTTCACGAACAGTGCTTTCTGCCTTGCGCCCTAGAGCCACCGGGAACACTCTCCGCAACTGTGCAAGAGGAGTAACACATGAAAGCAGAAGGTTGCGTTTGGGCGTTTGATCTCGGCAAAGGCTCGATTGGCGAAGCCGTCCGAAACGGCAACGTGTTTCTTCACAAGGCGTCCCTGGTACCCGCCCGTGCCCCGTTTCACACTCAGCAAAACAAAACCGGCGAGGATTGCCCTCGCCGGCTTTGTTTGAGAAACGCTTTGGTCACTTTCGTAACGAACTGGTGTAAACGCCTAGCGCTTAGATTTTCCAGCCTGCGTTATCTAACTTTGTCTTGATTCCGAAGAACGACTACCAACCCAAACCATGAATGCCAAGGGAAAAATGTCCTCCGCAACAGCAGCCGATTTGGAACTGGACGATTTGGAACTGGATTTCGATGTGGGCCACAGTTCCATCGGTTGGGCCGTCCTTAAAACACACACAGGCCAAACGCCAACATTGCTCGGCTGCGGCTCTGTCATTTTCCCCGCGGACGATTGCCTCGCCTCGGCACGGCGCGGCTTCCGCCGGCAGCGACGCCACATCCGCGCCACCCGTCTCCGCATCGCGCGGATGCGGCGCTTGCTTGCGCATCTCGGCGTGCTCACGACGGAGCAACTCGAAACGCCGGGTTGTGCGTGGCCGTGGCTGCTCGCCGCGCGCGTGCTGCGTGGCGGAGACAGGCTTTCATGGACCGAACTTTGGGACGTGCTCCGCTGGTATGCGCACAATCGCGGTTACGACGGCAACAAGGGTTGGAGCAAGCATGACACGGCGAGCGATGAGGACTCGGATAAAGAAAAGCGTGCGGGCGAATTGCTCACGTCGTTTGAAAAGAAACATGGCCGGGCCGGCACCATGGCGGAGGTCTTCTGCGACGTGCTGAAGGTGGATCCGCTCGGCGCGGTGAAATCCTCCATGCAGCGAGTACGCAATCTCGCCGCGGCTTTCCCGCGCGAAGGCGTCGAATGCGAGGTCGAGCGCATCCTGCGGGCGCATGTGGGCCTGCTCACCAACCTGGATGATCGGCTCATCAACGCGCTGATGCGGGACCACACAGCACTGCCCGGCCCTGATCTGCGCCTGCCTGCGCGCTATGGCCAGCGGCTCAATGACGGCTCGCTCAGTCCCGGCGGTCTGCTCTTCGGCCAGCTCGTGCCGCGTTTTGACAACCGTATCATCGCCCACTGTCCCATCACCTTCGAGCGCGTCTATCAGGCTGTGAAAGCGGACACCGGCAACGACGAGCAGGCGAAACACGAAGCGGAAAAGCAGGCGAAGGTCCCCGGCGTGGGTTGCGTCGAGTTCCACCGGTTCCGCTGGGCGACGGAATTGGCGAAGATCAAGATCGCCACCAGCGATGGCCGTCCGCCGCGCAACCTCACCGCTGCCGAACGACAGGCGGTAAATGTGGAAATGGAAAAGAGAGGCTTCCTCACGCCGAAACAACTCCGGGATGCCGTGCGCGCGCAAACCGGCGGTGCTCCAGACAATCTCGAACAAATCCTCACGCATCCCGACGCCGAGCGCGCACTCGTTCTGGACCCCGTGCGGCGATACCTCCACAGCGATCAACTCGTCTCCACGCTCTGGCAGGTCTTGCCGGAGCACCTGCAAAAGCGCTTGCGTGGTCAATGGCGCCGCGGCCATGCCATCACCGTTGCGGAATTGCTCGACGCCAGTGGCGACTTTCGCGCCGCTGCCGAGACCCTGTGCCAACGGCACCTCGACGCGCAGAACACAAAGAAGCGCAAGAAAGACGAACCGCTGACGCGCGAAGCCCTGCTGCACACAAAACTGCACGTCCAACCACCAAATGGGCGCGCACCGCACACGCGCAAGGTAATGCGCGAAGTCGTGGAATTCGTTTTCGCTACCGACCGGCACCCGGCGGAGGAAGGCGGCCCGCTTTATCGCAGCGAAGCCATCCGCCAAGCGCAACTACAGCGCGCTCTCGATGAGCAGACCAACAACCATCTCGTCCGCCACCGGCTCAAGCTCCTCGAACGCCTTCACGCGGACCTGCTGAAAACGTATGCCGGCGACGACTGCGCACGCATCGCGCGCATCACCATCGAAGTGAACCGCGATGTGCGCGAGCTGTCCGGAAAGACGGCGCAAGAGCAGGCGAAATTGCAAGGCCAGCAACTCGCCCACTTCAAAGGAGTGGCGAAGAAACTCGCCGAAGCCTACGAAGGGCTGGGCGTTCACGTCGGCCCCGGCCTGATCCGCAAGGGCCGCATCGCTGAAGACCTCGGCTGGACTTGTCCTTACACCGGCAAGGCCTACGACGCGCTTGATCTGCTCCACCGGCGTGTGGACAAAGACCATATCATTCCGCGAACTGACCGCGCGAGCGACAGTCTCGACTCGCTGGTCATCACCTTCTCCGAGATCAACAACATGAAGGGCAAGCGCACCGCTGCCCGCTTCGTGGAGGAGTTTCAAGGGCAGCCCGTTCAGGGTTTGCCACAAGTAATGATCAAACCTCTGTCCGCCTATCTCAAAGATGTGGCAGCGCTGGAAACCTTCAAAGGCCACGATGATGACCAGCGGCGGAAGAAGAATCGCAAGCGGTGGCTGCTGATGCGGGATTACGTGGAGAAGGAGTTTACGCCCCGCGATCTCACGCAGACTTCCCAACTCGTGCGGCTCGGCGCGCAGGCGCTTCAAAAACATTATGTTGGTGTGGACAAGCAACCCGTAATCACATCGCTCCCCGGCAGCGTCACCGGCGCGGTGCGCAAATCTTGGAACCTCACCGGCTGCCTCGCCGCCGCCAATCCGCTGGTCCTCAATCCCGATGACCTCGATGAAGGCGGCCGGCCGAAAGTCCGCACGAAGACGGAAATCCGAGGCATCACCCACCTGCACCACGCGCTCGATGCGTGTGTGCTCGCCTTCGCCTCGCACTTTCTCCCGCGGGACGGCGGCGCGTGGGAACTACTCGTCAAACGACGCCTGAACGCCGACGAGCAGCGCCGCGCCCGCACACTTTTCGGCTCGCATATCGAAATCACCCAGGACGGAGAACTCCGCCTCGCAGACTTGTCGCCCGCGCTGAAAGCGCAAATTTGCGAGCGACTTAAAGAGCGACGCGTCGTTCAACATCTTCCCGCCGATCTCTCTGGCCTGCGTTGCAAGGAAACCGTCTGGCGCGTCTTCGACCCCGCCGACCCGCATCCGAATTCCAAGCGCATGGCGCGCTGGCTCGCGCAGAAAAAGGTCGCCCTTCCCGCGCCCGATGCCAAGACGGCGCTCATCATCTGCCGCAAGCGGCGCGCTGCCGGCGTGGCAGGCGAAGAGAGCGCGGGTGGCAAAGTCTTTCGCGAGACCAAAACGTGGCGCTGGGTCTATGACATCAAAGACAAATCCGCTCTGCTCGGCCTCGCGCCGGAAGGCGACGCGGCGGCTGCCAAGCTCAAGCGGATCAAAGCGGTGAAAGTGCTCGGCGATAATTTCGGCCTCGCGCTGGACCCGGAGCCGACGCTCATCCGCCCGCACAAGGTATGGCACCAACTCGACGCGCTGCGGAAAGCCAACGGAGGGAAGCCCGCCCGTGTGGTGCGCAAAGGGTCGCTCATCCGCGTGCTGCGCGCAAAGTCAGCAAAGGTGGACTACCACGGCGTATGGATGGTGCGGGGCACGACGCTCAACCAGCGCGCCGGCTTTCTCCTGGACCTCAGCCCAGCCGACCAGATCCTCTATCGCGGCCAGCCAGAGTGTTTCCAGAATGTCTCCGTTGCCACCCTCATGAAGTGTGGGTTGGAGGTTGTGAGGTCTCCTCTGTGTGGCGTAACGCCTAGCCAGTGAACTCACGGCGCGGAGCGCCATGTCCTACCACATCGTCAGCATAGACTCGCCGCAATGCTCGCTTAGCTGCAAAGACGGCCAGTTGACCTGCAAGACGGCGGAAGGCGAAAGGAAGCTTCCGCTGGAGGACGTGGCGTCCATCATCATCACCAGCTTCTCGGCCAGCATTCACAGCAATCTCTTCCTGGAAGCCGCCAAGCACGGGGTGGCGCTGATCATTTGCGAAGCGTTCAAGCCGGTGAGCCTTGTGCTTCCGGCCAATCGTTCGACGGACACGTTGCTTTCCCGCGCCCTGCTCACGCTCACGCCGCGCACCCGCGCGCATCTCTGGCAGAAGACGATTGACGCCAAGTGTCAGAATCAATTCGCGCTGGCGGAACACGTCGCCCCCAAAGGCAAGGGGCTGGAAGAACTGCGCGCCACCGCGTTCGGCAAGAAGCCGCACAAGGAATCCATCTGCGCCAGGACGTTCTGGCAGATCTTTGGCCGCAGCCTGAACGACGAGGAATTCGTCCGCGACCGTGCGCGGGGCGGCTTGAATCATCTGTTGAACTATGGGTATGCCGTCTTGCTCTCGACCGTGCTGCAAAAGCTGTTTGGCGTGGGGCTGGACCCCACGTTTGGCATTTCGCACGTCACGCGCGAACGGAGCACGCCGCTGGCTTATGATTTGATGGAGCCGTTCCGTCCATGCGTGGATTGGCGCGTCGTCCAGTGGGTGAGGCAACACCCGGAGGTCAAGGAATGGGAAGTCACGAAGGAATTCCGCAAATGGGTCACGGGCTTTCCGCTGGAGCGCATGGATTACCTGGACCTGACACTGGAGATTCAGGGCGTCATTGAGGGCGTGGTGCGCGGCTTCCGTCGGGCCGTGGTGCAGAACCAGCCGCGCCATTACAAGCCGTGGACACCGAAAAATACAAAATGGGCTGGCTAGTGGTGGCATTTGATCTGCCGGTGGGAACGAAGAAGCAGCGGAAAGCGGCGACGGACTTCCGCAACTACCTCCTGGATGACGGCTACCAGATGATGCAGTTCAGCGTTTATGTGCGGGCCTGCGTTTCCTTTGCCCGCCAGGAAACCCACATCGAACGGCTCAAAAAAAATCTCCCGCCGGAAGGCAGCGTGCGCGCCGTGTTCGTGACCCGCGCGCAATGGGAACGCTCCTACGTCATTCAAGGCGCACCCGCGAAAGAAGCTGAGCCGGAAGAGATGCCGGAGCAAATCCAGCTTTGGTAGCAGGCGGCTCGTCAAACCGACGC
>Ga0315277_10005269_pt1 | contig 17079 bp, 18 predicted proteins | sample YL17G05_15_MG_FD_203695 | JGI IMG/M metagenome (GOLD analysis project Ga0315277, IMG submission 203695) | Sediment microbial communities from Yellowstone Lake, YNP, Wyoming, USA - YL17G05_15 | ecosystem: Environmental > Aquatic > Freshwater > Lake > Sediment | place: USA: Wyoming | collected... | reverse complement strand
TTCTCGGCTGGTTGTCTCTAAATTCAACGTGGCTTCCATGGAGACACGTGCAGCGTCACCTATTTTCTGTCCTACCTCTCGCCATTTGCTCTCAGGAATATACTGCAAAAGCACATTTATAAATTCCACATTGACAAAAGCAACGCGGCTCACGCCTACATAGTATTCACCGGGGAACCGCCAGTCGTAGATAGCCATGCTTCGATAAACGTCAAGAAGCTTCGAAATGAGTGGCTTTATGCCTGCTTCCTTTCCTTCAGCAATCAGCGAGTCGATGTATTTGCGTTCTTCATTGTCTAGTATGATTGTGGTTCTCTTTACGGCTTCTTTTGCTTCTTTAGGATTATCTTTAGCCATGTGGTGGGGCTCCATAACATAGAATGTATATTCAAGGGCATACCTTATATGCCTTACTGCTTGAGACACCGCATTTTAAAAGCCTAAACTGACTTTCCTTAATATGCCTCCAAAAAAAAGGAGGGGGTTTAACAAGTGATTCGTCAACCCTCAAACTATCTCAACTGGTACGTTCAAGTTCCAAAGATAAATCATGACTTGAGGTCAAGCGGCATCACAAAGCTCAGATGGAAACTCAACCTAGGTGAAGTTAACTTTACAGCAAACTATGTGCATGGAAACCCCGAAGCCATAGAACTAATCGCTGAACGCTACAAAGTCAAACCAGAGAACATATTCATCTCCAGCGACGGTGCTTCAGGACAAAACACCCGCGTGCTCGAACTGCTCAGCTCACTCAAGAACAAAACAGAAGTCATTGTCGAATATCCAACGTATGAACCCTTGCTTAGGCAGACGCAATCATATTTTAAGCAGGTTAAGCGAATTGAGCGAAAAGAAGAAAGCGACTATAAATTTGACTTGAACGAGCTTGATAGAATTGTTTCCGACAAAACTGCCGCATTAGTCATAACTAACACGCATGCTCCAAGTGGAATCAGCCTCTCAATTAGAGAGCTAAAGGAAATACTGGATGTTGCCGCTAGTCATAACTGCTACGTTGTCTGCGATGAGATTTACGCCGAATTTGATAGAGCAATTAACCCTCACCTGTTTTCTGTTAATAACGAGTACGCTGTAGTGACAACTAGCTTCTCGAAAGCCTACGGATTAGGCGGCCTCAAAGCAGGATTCGCAATTGCTTCAAAAACGATTGTTGACGAACTGTACATGAATGTACTCAACACATCAGGAACCAACTCAAACTTAGTTGAACTCGCACTAATCGACTTACTGACTAGAGGAAAACAAACTATGGAAGAACACAAAGAAAAATGGCTTAAACTGCGCAAAAAGACTGAAGAATGGCTGAAAGAAACCGATTCTCTTTCTTACACGCCCAACAATTGCGGAGTAGTCTACTGGGTAGAAACAAAACTGAAAGACACATACAAGTGGGTAGACCGATTCTGCATTCCAAAATTCAGTTTGGCAGCAGTTCCAGGCACCTTCTTCCTATTCAGAAAACATGAAATGAACAAAACAAACAAGCTTAGGCTGGGCACAGGTGTAATAGACCCAGAAAAACCCGAAGCCCTAGACAACGCATTACAAAACCTAGAGAAAGCCCTTCAACAAGGCAGAGAACGTGGATTTTGAAGCATTCAAGTAGTGTACTATCGCTTAGTCCACTTTCTAACCAGAAACAAAGATGTGCCAATCAGAAGCACAACAAGAGCCGTGAAAGCAATTGGAATCCAGTTCATCCATGGATCTCCCACAACTTCTGGTGCTTCTTGCCCGTTACCGATAAACATTTCATCTTCAGCGAAAACTTCGAAACCGTTGAGAGTCAAAAAGGATCTTGCTTCATGAGACGAAGCCACATAATCAGCATGTGTCACATTCTCATACTGAACTGCAGTGGGTTCAGTTATCGCACCATGCTTGATTGCATTTAGCGGGTCATCTCTATTTTGCAATACATATGTTAAATCAACTGGCAGCCAACCCCACGGCGGAATGTAAACGATAGCCCATCCGTGCCAGCCAATATGCTTCTGAACAAACGTTACACGGTTGTCCCAGTAAGAAGACTCCACCGAAGTTCTAGTGAGCATGTAGATGCAACCGACCTGCAGGTACGCGGGAATTCCAACGATTCTGCATAACGTAATAAGCAACATTGCTTGGTCGTCGCAGTCGCCTTCCAGCTTAGAATACGTCTCACTGGGGTAGTAAGGAACTTCATGTTGGGTATTCGGGTATTCCACATGATCTTCTATCCAAGCAATGAAACTTCTCACAATCGACAGGACCCTTGTTTCATTTCCCTTAAGGCTAGACGCTAACTGCTTCAACGCCACGTTGCTCGTCTGCCAAGGTCCTCTTTCACTTGTGTAGTCAGAAACAAGAGCTGATTCAATGTCATCTAATTCACCAGATGCGTTCTCAGCTATATTCGGAATTGTGCGTGGTCTAGTCGTAATTTGATACCAAACCACGAAACTCAAATTCTCTCCCGATAGGAGCTCGGCTTTAGGAAATTGCAGAACTGCAATTGAGTTGCCATCAGAATCATTCTTGAATGCCTCAACAGGAAACGTTGAATTAAGCAGTTTCACTGTCTGCCAAGAATTATTCATGAACAAGTTGATCGTACGGTCTTCTTCGTTCTCAGCAAAGTTCCACACATTGGTTAGGCTCGGGTTACTATATTGAACAGTTGATTTTAGAAGGTAGTTGGTTTCTTCATTTTCCTCAGTTGCAACTGATTTTGCTGACTGCGAAAAAGCGAATAGCAAAATGATGAGAATTAGCGAGAAACCCAGAAGCTTCTTCATTTCGTTCACTTGTCTAGAATGGAATTCTTCTCATGCTAGCTTGTTAAGCTTACTGAAAAATAGGAATGGTACAAAAAGGGAGGGCGGAGATTTTTACTCTACGTGGACTCGGTAGAGGTCTATATCTTCTCTCATCTCAGGCGTGCTTTCCAAGAAGTCGCGGACAGCATGCTTCACATCTTTAGACTGCGTAATGTACCTTCCAGCAATAATAATGTCCGCACCACTCTTCAACGCATCTAAAGCAGTTTCAGGCGTTATGCCTCCTGCAACAGCCACCAGCAACCTTTGACCCGCAAACGCTTTCTTTAATTCACCCACCAGCTCCATCCTATGTTTACCCCCGCCTGCTCTTTCCACATCAACTGAACGATGCAAAATGACCACATCTGGCAACTGCTTCAGCGAACGCAACTTCTGAACTGGATCAACAACTTCCATCATGTCCACTATGGCATATATGCCTAGTCGCCTAGCCTCGTAAATGAAACCATCGAGCATTTCTACGGCGGCAAGCCCAGAGGCAACCACAGCGTCAGCAGTTTCCTCAAAAGCTAAGTCCACTTCAACTTTTCCAACGTCAAGCGTCTTCAAGTCAGCGATTACGAAGACATCTTTGGCGATTTCCCTCAAATCTCTGATGACTTTGACACCATAGTGCTTCAGAAGTGGCGTGCCCACTTCGAGGATTATGCGGTCGCTTTCTGGAATTTGACTAACTACTTCCTTTGTGCGTTCAATGCTTGGAACATCGAGGGCAATTTGCAGGTATGGCGGTCTCCAAAGGCGCGGAACCCTGAAGCCCATTATCGGATGTTTCGCCCTATCCTTGTCATAATTGATTTTGTCTAGTGACGGATAACTTGCTAGGGCTCGTCTCAAAGCCAGTCTAGTTGCGCTGTAATTGTACTGGTAAATGCGGCGGTAATCCTTGGCTTCAGGATGAATAAACACGCTGCAAACAGCCACCCAATCTTCCACCTTCTCTTTAGGCACGACTCCTTCTTCCACAGAATCAGCCACAGCCTTAGCAACAGCTGCCTGCGCAGGACCAAAAATCTTCGCAGCTTGCTCCAAGTTTTTCACAGTCACCTTCGGAACCAACAACGTGTGCGGCTTAGGAGGCAAATTCGGGCGAATCACAGCCAACAAAGGCGTGTGCCCAGCCGACAAACTTGAAAAGCCGTTAGCGAAAGCTTCGCCCACAGGACCATCTTTGTCACCGATCAACAAGTCAATGTGCGCTACTTCGTTGCCTTCGCCGACAAGCGCTTCACCAATAAGATAGGTTGAACCCGAAGACGGCTTGAAAGCTGCTGGAAGTGTCGGTTCGATTCGACTTAAATCCTCGAACTTAACGTCGAACTCCCGCATCCACTCATAAAGCGTGTCCCTATGAATACCCAAAACCTTGGCTGTTCCTGCAATTGTCGGTTTCCTAGTCTTCTTAGCCGACATTTCTCTCGAAATAGCAGTCGTAAGCAAACGGACAAACTCTTGTTTTGATTCAGGTTTCTTACCACTGAAATCCGACACATTTATCACCGAGGCAGTTATTAGTATAGAGAAGTATTAAAGGTTGTCGGAAATTGACTCAACTAGTTACCATTATCCGACAGTTTGAGGATTTATCGGGATTCTGCAACTATCTAATCCGACACTTTGTTAGTCGAAAAGCATTTGAGAGATAAGTTGAATATTGTAAACTGCTTGTGGTGAAGTGTCATGAAGAAGTTCTTGATTGAAGAGATGACGCCTCAAGAGATAGTTGAAGCTTTGAAAGAGGTTGACACTGTTGTTGTTCCGCTTGGGACGGTTGAGCAGCATGGTCCGCACTTGCCCGTTGGAACCGACGCTTTGATTCCCATAACTGTCGCCAAACATGTGGCAGAAAAAACTCGAGTTTTGGTTGCTCCGCCCATTTATTATGGCAACTCTCTAAGCATGGCCGACATGAAAGGCGTGTTCACAATTACGCCTGATTCGTTAGCAACTCTGCTGCTAGACCTCTGCCGTTCATTTGCCAAACAAGGGTTTAAGAGAATCATTTTCCTGAACGGGCACGGCGGAAACAAACAAGTTTTGAATTTCATTGGACAGAAGGCAAGAATGGAAACAGGTGCTTTGATTGCCCGCATTGACTGGTGGGACATTGTGACTGAAGAGATACCTACAATCTGCGAAAAAGTCGTTCAGCACGCAGACGAAGGTGAAACAAGCATGATGCTTGCTTGCCGCCCGGAACTGGTTGACATGAAGAAGGCAACGAGAGACAGCACATCTGAAAAACTCACTAACGAATTAACTGATGGAAAACCCAAGAACTTGCCTCAGGTGTTTGTTTCGTTCACTAAATGGTCCAAAACAGGGTTAATTGGAGACGCAACCAAGGCGTCAAAAGCAAAGGGCGAAAAAATCATGAAGGCAGTCGTCAACAACATTGTCAGTTTCTTGCAGCAACTAGACAAACTTGAATAACCCTTACAAGATAGCCTTACCTGGAGGAAATAGTAGACTGTTCGACGTTCACAAAATACGCGAAGACTTTCCAATTCTCAAGTCGGGCATCATCTATTTGGACAGCACCGCAACCAGCCTAACGCCTGAACCCGTGCTAGAGAAAATGCTTGAATACTATCGGGAATACAGAGCGAACGTTGAACGTGGAGTACATAGGCTATCAGTACGAGCCAGCGAAGAGTATGAGCGAGCCCGTGCAAAAGTGACTGCTTTTCTGAACGCTAGGTCAACTTCCGAGTTGGTTTTTACGCGGAACACAACTGAGGGCATCAACATTGTTGCGAACGGGTTGAAGTGGCGGAAAGGCGACAAGATAGTTACTACGGTTTTGGAGCACCACTCTGACTTCATCGTGTGGCTTCGAGTAAGAGACAAATGTGGCGCTAAAGTCGAAGTTGTTATGCCACGCAAACCGCCTGAGCAAGGATTATTTGACTTGGCTGATTTTGAGAAGGCAATTGATGATAAGACTAGATTGGTCGCGATAACCCATGTTTCCAACGTTCTAGGCGTCATTACTCCGGTTGAAGAGATTGCCAAAATCGCTCATGAACACGATGCGCTAGTTCTAGTGGACGGTGCCCAATCAGTGCCGCACATGCCTGTTGACGTTCAGAAATTAGGCTGCGATTTTTTGGCTTTCAGTGGGCATAAGATGTGTGCGCCCACAGGCATCGGAGCTTTGTACATGCGTGAAGAAGTGCAAAAGGAAGTGGAGCCCTTGTACATCGGTGGCGGAACAATAGAAGACGTGACAGTTCATGATTATACGCTTGAAGCTGGAGTTGGGCGTTTCGAGGCAGGCACTCCTGATGTAGCAGGCGCAATTGGACTTGGCGCAGCAGTTGACTACCTAAACAGGATAGGAATGGAAAATATTGAACGCTATGAAAAACAGCTCGCTAAACAAATGTACGATGGATTGACTAACATTCCAAAAGTCGAGGTTTATGGACCCGACCCAAAGTATAGGGTAGGTATAGTTCCATTTAATGTGGCTGATTTGAACCCTCACGACGTAGCCCTCGCCCTAGATGTTTCAGCTAACATCATGGTCAGGTCAGGACATCACTGCGCACAGCCTTTATCCAAAACCATCCTCTGTAGGCCAGGCACGGTTCGAGCCTCGGCGTACTTTTACAACACTAAAGAAGAAATAGACAAGCTGATTGCAGCCGTAAAGGAAATTGCAGAAACACTAGCTAAATGAGTTTTTCTCTGTTTGCTACTTTAGGTTGAGCATGACATTTGCGTATGTTTTTGCCATGTTTAGAACATCTTTGACACGAACAAACTCGTTGTACGTGTGAATAATCTCTTCATAGCCGGGTCCGAAGGAGACTGTTGGCACACCTAAGAGTTCCCGGAAGTAGTGAGCATCACTTGTTGCAGCCATGTAGTTGGCAGACGGCATGTAACCGAACACATGCTTAGCGCTCTGCTCCACCACTTTGGTCAACTGATGATACGCAGGAGTGAAAGAAGGCAAAGTCAAGTTAACAACTTCAAACTCAACATCTTTAGGCAGAAAACTGCGAACAAAATTCTCCACACCTTGGGGATTGCCGCCCGCTGGAATCCGAATGTCCACTTCCCCTTCGCAGTATTCAGGCACCACATTGACTTTTGTTCCCCCGTGAATTAAGCCCAAACTCGTAGTGTAATGGTCAAGAGTGCGTGTCAGACTATTCGTTGCAACACAGTTTTGCGCTGCAACTTTCCTCAGTTGTTTTTTGCCGTTTCGTACAAGAGCTTCGGCATCTTTCGGCGTCTTTACAGCTTCCATCTCTAGGCACTTGAGCATCCGCACAGACTCAGTTAGCAGGTCTATGGCGTTTTTTCCAAGGGCTGGTTTGCTGGCGTGCGCGGGCAGTCCATGTGCTTTCAATCGTAGCCAGTAGTTTCCTCGTTCTCCCGCTGTTATCGTGTATGGGCTGTCCAGGTAACCTGTAGGCTCAGTTATGAGGCAAGAGTTGCCGCTCAACTTCTTATTTTCTAGCAACCAGTGTGCTCCTCCAGGTCCCTTCGCCTCCTCATCAGACACACAAGCAATAGTGACTCTTCCAGGCAGATTATCCTCGAAGTCTTTAGCCGCCACTGCTGCCATAAGCATCGCTGCCACGCCGCCCTTCTGGTCGCTGGCGCCTCGCCCGAAAAGCTTGTCACCTTTCATTGCGCCATCGTAGGGGTTCAGGGCCCATCTGGAAACGTCGCCTGCTGGAACCACGTCGATGTGCCCGCATAGAATCAGTGAAGGCTTGCCTTTTCCTACAGTGGCAACGACACTTGTGTGCCCTTCAACTGGTTCGTAGCTTTCAAAAGTTATTCCCGCATCTTTCAAGAAATTCGCAATTACGTGTGCGGCTCTCGAAACGTCACCAGGGGGATTTTCACTTTTGGCTTGGATTAATTCACATAAAAGTTTGTTTAACTCTGTTTTTCGTTGGTCAATGAGTCGGCTTATTTTTACTGTTGCCTTATTCAACGTGCCTCTGCTCCTTTGAATTTATGTGTTTTGTTTATGCGAATACTTAATAAATGGTTGATTGTCTTCACTTATGCCTAACTGAAGTTTACTCAGGAGAGGTTCATTTCAAACATGGCGAAGTTTAAGGTTATAGTGTCAGAACCCGACGGCAAATCAAAAGTCGTAGAGTTAGACGGCGCCCGAGCTCTGCCTTTGATAGGAAAGAAACTGGGTGAAACAATCGACGGCTCCGTAGCAGGCTTAGCAGGCAAGAAACTGTTCATCACAGGTGGGTCGGATAAAGATGGATTTCCCATGCGCCGAGACGTTCATGGAGGAGTTCGCATTCATGTGGTCGTGAGCAAAGGCGTGGGATTTCATCCAACACGAGAAGGCGAACGCCAGCGTAAGACTATTCGAGGAAGCGTCATCACCGAGGAAATTGTGCAAGTCAACATGAAAGTGCTTGAAAAAACAGAGAAAGAAAAAGCGAAGAAAACTGAGAAGACAGAAAAACCTCGGAAACCAAGAAAGATGAAGAAAGAAGACACAGAGGAACAAGCTGAAGAAGACACGCCTAAAGAGACAGCAGGAACCGAAGCTCCTGCAACCCCATAAGATTAGAAGGTGAAAAATTCTGAAAAAGCTGCCCAAACAACCTGAAGTCAACATTGGCACAATAGGGCATGTGGACCATGGAAAAACCACGTTGATTCAAGCCTTAACAGGTGTTTGGGCAAGCAGACACAGCGAAGAACTCCGCCGAGGAATCACCATTAAACTAGGCTATGCTGACGCGTCCATTTACAAATGCCCGAAATGTCCACCGCCACAATGTTATTCTGTTGAGCCAAAATGCAAAGGCTGCGAAGAACTAGGCGAATTCGTACGGGCAGTAAGCTTTGTTGATGCGCCTGGGCACGAGGCGTTGATGGCTACAATGCTGTCAGGGGCTGCTGTAATGGACGGTGCCATGCTTGTAATAGCCGCTGATGAACCTTGCCCACAACCACAGACTAGAGAGCACTTGGCGGCAATTCAGATTGTGGGTGTCAAGAATCTTGTTATTGTTCAGAACAAGATTGATTTGGCTGGTGAGAAACGAGCCCTTGAAAGCTACCATGAAATCACTGAGTTTGTGAAGGGCAGTATAGCTCAGGATGCGCCTATCATTCCAATCTCGGCTCAACATCATGCCAACATTGACGCTTTAATTCAAGCCTTAGAAGAGCGAGTTCCAACACCCCTACGAGATGCTTCTAAACCGCCCAGAATGCACATTGTCCGCTCATTCGACGTTAATAAGCCAGGAACGTTGGTTGAAGAGTTAACTGGCGGCGTCATTGGAGGCACAATCCTTCAGGGCATGTTCAAACTTGGTGACGAAATCGAAATTCGCCCAGGAATACGAGCTGAAAAACAGGGACGAGCAATTTATGAACCTTTATTCTCCGAAATCATGAGCCTTCATGCAGGTGGCAAAAACGTTAAGGAAGCGCAGCCAGGCGGTTTGGTGGGCGTTGGCACGTTGCTTGATCCTTCATTGACTAAAGCTGATGGTTTAACTGGAAACATAGCTGGTAAATCGGAAATGTTGCCGCCCACAGTTTCAGAATTGACTTTTGAATCATTCTTGTTTACCAAAGCAGTTGGAACCAAAGAAATGATGGAAATCACCAAAATTCAGGTAGGCGAGTCACTTCTACTAGACGTGGGAACCAGCATAACCACGGGCTCCGTGACCTCTATCCGAGGAGAAAACGCTACTTTAAAATTAACCCGCCCTGTATGCGTTGAGGAAGGAGCAAGAGCTGCCATCAGCCGAAAAATCGCGGGAAGATGGCGCCTAATCGGCTACGGAATAGTTACCTGACAGCAATTCGATGTCTGTTTGTGGAAGTAGTGTTGTTTTTTGTTTGTGTGTGCGCACAAGGGCTAAACCCCCTCTATTATGCTCCAAATATGCTTCAATTATGAAGTCTATTGAATGAAAGACCATCAAAAGAGAAAAAAGGCTAAAGTGCAGTGAATCAAGTAATTAGATTACTAGCTACTTTGGTATAGAGGATATTCAGTGGAGAAAGGAGACTTGCCAATCAAACTAATCCTAGACACTAATTTTCTCCTTATTCCTTCAAAATTCAGAATTGACGTTTTCGAAGAGCTTGCAAACCTTGTCAATCAACGATTTGAACCAATTTTGCTTTCCACGACACTTCAGGAACTGCAAACTATGGCGGGGAAAGGCTCTCCTTCCATGCGGAAGCAAGCAGCTTTAGCCCTCAGTTTAGCCGAAAAATGCCGCCAAATCCGAGTTGAGAGAAAACGTGGAGAAACAAGCGATGACGTAATTCTCAGAACAGCCGTTGAATGGAAAAGCCCAGTTGCCACGAACGACAAGGAATTGCGAAGGAAACTGAGAGCAAAGAAAATTCCAGTAATATTCATGAGAGGAAAAAGCCGACTTTCGCTGGAAGGCGCATTATGATTCCGTCACTTTTTCTCTGCCGAAAGGCTAATATGTTTGGGCTAATTTTGTGTGAGAAAGCGAACCTGTTTGATTGTTTAAGGAATCTGTTATGTTTAAATTAATCATGTTGGAAGACACCATCCGCATTCCGCCTGACAAGTTCAGCAAGTCAGTTGAAACTGTTACTTATGAGCAGTTGAAAAGCAAATACGAGGGCATGATTGACGAAGAACTGGGCTACGTCATAGCAGTCACGGAAATACAGGTTAACCCAGTTGGCAAAATTATCCCGGGAGATGGAGCTACATATCATCGAACCCGCTTTTCGATACTCACTTTCTTTCCGAAACTTCAGGAAATCGTGGAAGGCGAGGTTGTTGAAATAGCGGACTTCGGCGCATTCGTCCGCGTTGGACCCATAGATGCCTTGCTTCATGTTTCGCAGTTGCTAGATGATTATATCTCATATGATGAAAAACAAGGAGTGCTCATGGGAAAGGAGACTCGGCGTAAGCTGGCGACAGGCGACCCTGTGAGAGTCAGAGTGACAGCAGTATCATTAGCCCGAGGCGGCGGCTCAGGTAAAGTCGGCGTCACGGCTCGTCAACCTTTCTTAGGTAAGCTTGAATGGATAAAATCAGACTTGGAAAGAATGAGAAGCGGCGAAGCTGAGAAAACTAAAAAACCGAAGCTAGAAGAAAAACATGTGCAGCCCAAGTCTGGAAAACAATAAGAACAAGCGAGAGGCGAGAAAAAACAATGAATGAAAAAGCATGCCGCGAATGCAACACGCTGACCAAGGAGCCAGTGTGCCCCAACTGCAAATCCACTAATCTTAGCGACGACCATTCAGGCGTAATAATCATACTTGACCCCGAAAACTCCACCATAGCCAAACTCATGAAAGTCACCAGAAAAGGCAGATATGCTCTCAAAGTGCGATAAAAATAGATGCTAATCAGAAAAATCTCATCTTTCTTTTGCGGAGGCACACAAAAATAAGCAAGTTGCTTAAACCCGCTCGAACTCTAATTCTCACACCAGCAGAGCGTCAAGAACTCAAGAATCCTTTGGGGCAACTAATCAGAGGCTCACCTGAACAAGCGATTAAAAAGCTCAAACAACTGATTCAGCAGCAGAAACCCCCTAAAATTATTGCAGTTGGTGACTTGGTTTCTAAAAACATGGTAGAATACTCCTTGCCTGTGAACATCATCGTTGTAGACAATAAGATGCTGCGAAAAAAAATAAAGCCGATAAAATCTGCTGCAAAAACAATTCTGCAGGTTAAAAACCCAGCCGGAACCCTTTCACGAGAAGCTTGGACTGTGCTTGAGGAAGCATTAAAGCAGAAGCAACTGACTAAAGTCCTTGTTGAAGGCGAAGAAGACTTGTTCACTCTTGCTGCAGTGGCATTGGCACCCGAGAATACACTGGTAGTTTATGGTCAGCCCAATGAAGGCTTGGTCGCCCTTACGGTTAACAAAGAAACGAGACAGAAGGTACAGTCAATCTTGGACGCAATGCAGCCTGCAGTCGAAAAGGCTAAATGAAAGATTTTTTAATTCAACATCAGCAAACCAGCGTAGAAGAGAACAACGATGGAACTCAAAATCATAGACGAGCACAAGAATGTTCTGCTCAAAAGAAAAGAGATAACCTTCGAAGTGAATCATTCTCAGACAAAGAGCACGCCGTCACGAGTGGAATTGCGTAACAAACTTGCAGAGATGCTGAAGACTAAACCAGAGCTTATCTACATAAAGCGGGTGGAGACAAAAATGGGAACAATGCTGGCAACTGGCAAAGCAAACGCGTACGATTCAATTGAACAAGCCAACCGCGTTGAACCAAAATACATTATTGCCCGAAACACACCTGCAGCTGAAAAGAAAGAAGAGAAAGCAGAAGCAGAGGCACCAGCACCACCAGCAACCGCTCAAAAGAAGGAGGCATAATGAATGGCTGAAAAAGCAAAAGGAAAAGGAAAACCCGCAGAGAAAACCGCTGAAAAACCAGCAGGCAAGCCCGCAGCTCCAGAGAAGCCTGTTGCACCAGCAGCTGTTGCGAAACCAGAAGAGAAACCAGTGGCAGAAAAACCAGCCAAAGAAAAAAAGCCGCCTAAAGTTCACAAGAAAGAGAAGGGCGCTTACACTAGATACAAAGTTGACGATAAGGGATTGACACGGCTGCGACCTTACTGTGAACGATGTGGGCAAGGATACTTCATGGCTGATCACGGCAATCGCTATTCATGTGGACACTGCGGCTTTACACGTTACAAGCAAGCCTAATCTTGCTTAAATTCCACTATGCTATAGAGTTACCTCTTGCAAGACCGAGGTTCAATAGAAATGATTCGAGTGGGCGTTTACGTTAATCAACTGTCAGCAGAGCGTTTATGGGACATTGAGAAACCGATTCCACCTGTTCAGATAGCAACTAACCTCAACCTGATTGCTGTTGAGAAGAAACGAGACGACTTGCTCGAAGTGCCCTTCGTGTTCACCATCAACTACAGTCCAGCTGTAGCCCAAATCAGCGTTAAAGGCAAGGCACATGTAACTGGAGAGAAAGAAGAACTCGCACAAATACACAAGGCTTACTCGGAAAAGAAACCTCCGCCGCCTATTATTGTTCAGTCAATTTCAAACATTGCCTTCATCGAGTCGATAATGATAACTCGTACATTGAACATTCCACCGCCTGTGCCGCTTCCGCAGATACCGCCCACGGGCCAGCAAGAGGGCAAAAAACCAAGCGAACCATCTTATCGAGCTTGATTGTGCCATTTTGGGAAAGCTTTTAACTATTTTCGGACTAGCGCGCGCTAAGTCTAACCGAGTTTGTAGCCTATTTTCCGCAGAAAATCCCTTCGTGCTTTAGCATCCTCTGCGGTTTCGATTCCTTTGCTCTTGAACCCGTCGATGACTCCTAAAATGCCTCTGCCCTGCTCTGTCTCTGCAATAACAACTTCGAGTGGATTAGCTGTGGCCGCATGTATGGTGCATACTTCTGGAACCTGTTTAATCTTGTCGAGGACATTTAAGGGGTAAGCGTTGCGCATGAATATGATAAAAGAGTGCCCACAAGAAAGTTGGAAAGCGTATTTTGATGCCAGAGCCAGAAGCTCTTGGTCGTTGCCTTCACTTCGAACCAGGCATGGTCCAGAACTTTCGCAGAAGCCTATGCCAAAGCTAATGTTTGGTGCAGCGTTTTTCATGGCCTCATAAAGGTCTTCAACGGTTTTAATGAAATGAGCAGTTCCTAGAACTACATTGCAGTCTTTAGGAACTTCGATTTTGACTAGCTGAAACTCCATTTTGCCTGAGACCTCTAGAGTAGTGTAGTATTTTTCAGCTGTTAAGGAATTTGGCTAAGCAGCTTGACTCGCAACACTGGTCTGTTGTTTATTTTTTTCCAGTATGGCGACAACATCATCGATGCTTCGGAAATATTTTTCATCTCGTAGGTATTTCGTGCGGGGGCGAGGCAGATTAACCTTGACTTCACCCACGATTCTTCCAGGTCTAGATGCCATGACAATAACTCGATCAGCCATGTAGACTGCTTCTTCGACGTTGTGGCTAACCATGACAAATGTGTCTGTTGGCAAGCTTGGGTCTCGCCAAATTTCAAGCACAAGCTCTCTTAGGGTTTTAGCCGTTAATTCGTCGAGCGACGAGAAGGGTTCATCCATTAGGAGCACTTCAGGTTGGAGAGCTAAGGCTCTGGCTATCCCAACTCTTTGCTTCATGCCTCCTGAAAGATCGTGTGGATAGGTGTTTTCAGATCCTTCTAAATCGACCATTCGAAGGTAGCTTCTGGCTATTTCCGCTCTTGCCTCTTTTTTTGTTCCGTGCACTTCAAGGGGGACTTGAACGTTTTCTAATGCTGTTTTCCAGGGCAACAAACCGAAGAGTTGGAAAATCATTGTGATTTTTGGGTTGGGGGCGGTTTGTGGCTGCCCATGGAAAAGTATTGCGCCCGAATCTGCTTTCTCCAAGCCCGCGATAATTCGTAAGAGTGTGGACTTGCCGCACCCAGAGGGACCAACTATGCATACAAATTCGTCTCGATCAACTGAGAAGCTAACGTCTTCGAGAACCGTGATGCTGGATTTTTCTAACGGGAAAGTCTTCTTCACGTCTTTCACTTCAAGCACTTGCAAGTCTATACCTCCGCATGGTATCGTTCCACCTTTCTGAGAAGTCTGCGCCAAATAAGACCTTCCATGAGGAGAACTATGGTTGCAATTATTGCCAAAAGCAGAATCAAAAGTATAGTATTCCCATAGAGATAGCCAGTCTTATCAAGATAGGAACCTAGTCCTGGAAGCGAATACACTTTGCTCCCGGAGATTATTCGACCATCAGAATCGAGCATTTTTGTTTTTCCAGAGAGGGTTATCTCTGATTCACCAAGTTGCAGAACCGTAAAATAGATGCTCGCCAATCTTCCGCTACTACTACCACTTATTCCTTGACCGCTTTGTACAAGCGTGGAGTTTATCGGTCCAATAGTTCCAGATGTATTGTTGATTGCAGCAATGTCAAATGTGGCTTCTACATTCTGGAAGAACTCTCCTTCAACAACGTCAATGCATTGCAGATGACTTGCGTTGAAATTCACTTCAGTTTGCCATGTGCGAAGACCATTTACATCTGTAACGTTCAAACTGACAACAAAGATTTGCGCAGTTTGGAACGTCTGGTTTATCGTCGTGGGATACAGGTATATTGTACTTGATCCATAGGGCATGTACTCCGAGAAAATTATCGTATTCCAACCCGTCCCCCACGACAAAATACTTCCGGTGACTATAGCTGGCAAAATGCAGGGGATAACAATGTGAGTGATTCTTTTCAGACCTTTGAAACCGAAGAGTTTTCCCACTTCCTTGATTTCGCTTGGGATATTTTTTATTGCGCTCACTATGTTGAGAAACATGTACCAGATCATATCTAAGACAAGCATGATTATGGAGGTTACTTCAAGTCCGAGCACGCCTCCCAAGGAGCGACTTAATGCTATAAAAATCACTGGAAAAAGAGCCAAAATTGGAACAGCTTGCCCAATGTCATATATAGGATAGAAGACCGAAGCGAATTTCTTATGTTCTGCAGCAAGTATGCCCATTCCCAGAGCAGCGCCGAGTGCGATGGCATAAGCGACTCCTAACCGTCCCATAGTTAAAGCAATGTAACCTGGGAGATAGCCAAGCTCATCTGCAGGATAGGACAAGAAGCCTTGCCTGATTCCTTCCAAGCTCATCTGAGGCGCTATCAAGTAAACAACCAGAAACACTAAGGCCAACGTCAGCAGGAGAGCAATGGCTTTTTCTAAACGAGTATATTTCCTCAGCCTATGAGACGCAACCAAAAGAGACTTTGGCCAATGAACACGGTCACCTAGATGCAGCCATCTCCCAGGGCCTATAGCCTTAATTATTCCGAGTTGACCGACGCCAGAGAGGTCTAGTTTCAATACTGGCTTGTAAGTGCCAGCTGTGGCTCGTTCCATCAGTCTATGCCATGTCAGGAAATTGATGTAAACGACAAGAAAAGTGATCAATAAAAGGAGAACAACTGAAAGATTGAAATCATCATACACGTATGATGCCTTTGCAAGGAAAGACCCTAACCCAGGAACCCAGTAAGTAGTCCCAGAGTATTCTATGTATTCAGCTGCTATCATGAAGAACCAACCGTCACACCAAGCCAGAGTGGCTCCAGAAACCAGTGCAGGAACAATGGCAGGCAAAACCACGTGTCTATCGTACTTGAAACCCTTTAGCCCAAAACTTTTAGCAGATTCAATAACATTCACTGGAATTCCCCTCACCGCGCCTACGACACCGAAGAATATAGCCCACGCCATTGAGGTGAAAAGGAGCAACATCGCTGAAAACTCGATTGTAAGTTCGCTTCCTTGAAAAATTGATATGAAAAGCATTATGACTGCTGGAAAATACCCCAGTATAGGGATAGATTGCAGTAGGTCTATGAATGGCACAAGAATTATCGACGCAGTTCTGTTTGTTGAGGCCAGAATCCCGAAAGACACACCCCAAGCAACTGAGATGCCCAAAGTTATTGTTATCCGCAGTAGAGTTCTGAAGGTGTAGTAGGGAAGGAATTGAACTTCAGGGTTTTTCACAAAGGACATGACTAGCCAGAAAGCGAATATCAGGAAGGCAAACCCAATTGCGTATGCTATTAAGCGGCGATTCATTGTGTGTTAGCTGTCCTCTCTCTATTTAGGCACGTGTTTAACTCGACGCTTTTGTCAGAGATTTAAGAGTAACGATATGGCTTTTCCGAATATTCTGTTCATTATACACTGGGATAACCATTCTAATTCTCCTCTCTTCTACTCCTATTTTCCTCTACAGAATGTTAGAGGTATGGGAAAAGGTTTACTGAGTAATTGAGTTACTCTTCTCCAGTCAGCATAAGCATAGGAAATTCTAAGCTCTGGTTATAGTCTAAATTCTAGAAGTGGCAGAGAAATCATTCGTAGAGTTTCTCTAACAATTTCTCTTTAGTGAACATGCCTTTATTCATGTTGTAGATTTGTTCTAGGTCAAATTCTGTGTTTTTGGCTTTAATCAAGATTAATGCCTTAAGTAAAGGTCTCTCATTTTCTTCAAGTTTTTTTCCTTCAGCACAGCACAATTTCATCATTCTGTTGAAGTTTGCTTTAACTATAGTTTTTTCAGCAAACTGTGCCATAAAAGAAAAACTCGCTATCGCAACTGCAACAAAAGCAAGACCTAATGTGAGAATACTAACGGCAGATGTTTTTTCAATAATGCCAAC
>Ga0315277_10005268_pt1 | contig 17083 bp, 14 predicted proteins | sample YL17G05_15_MG_FD_203695 | JGI IMG/M metagenome (GOLD analysis project Ga0315277, IMG submission 203695) | Sediment microbial communities from Yellowstone Lake, YNP, Wyoming, USA - YL17G05_15 | ecosystem: Environmental > Aquatic > Freshwater > Lake > Sediment | place: USA: Wyoming | collected... | reverse complement strand
CGATGATACGGCGTCTGTTTCTTTCAGCCAAGAGCCGAACGGCCTTTGGCATGCTGCCTCACTGTCCTGTGGCACCCGTGCTGTTGGCGTGTTCCCGTCGGAGGGACACCAGGCGGGGGTTCGGGCCGCGCCTACAGCCGCCGCAGCGCCGGCAGCACCTCGCGCCCATAGAAGTCGATGAAGCGGCGCTGATCTCGCTGCGTCGAGTGGACGAAGACGTGGGTTGCCCCCGCGTCGACCAGCCTCTTGATGGCGTCCAGGTGGGCCCGTGGGTCCGCACTGATCACCCACTGCTCCATCTCCAGCTCCGGCGTCGAATTCTCCTCGGCGTAGCGCTGGATCTGGCGCGGGTCGGACATGTCCAGGACCTGCTGGCCGATGGCGTGGAACAGCCACAGCCGTGCCCCTTCCAGGGCCTCCTCCCGGCCGCCGACGATGACGAACGGCTCCACCAGCCTCGGCATGGCGCTGGGGTCCTTGCCGGCGGCCCGTGCTCCCTCTTCGAAAGACTGGACCACATCTTTCCGGCAGGTAAGCGTGGGAACATCGGTGATCCAGCCGTCGCCGTACTGGCCGGCCAGCCGCGCGCTCTTGGGGCCCGCGCCAGCAACGTAGATGGGGACCGGGCGAGGCGGCTTGTCGTAGAGCTTGGCGCCCTCCAAGCGGTAGTAGCGCCCTTGGAAGCTCACCCAGTCCTCGGTCCAGAGGCGCCGGATGAGGGTGATGGCCTCTGCCAGGCGCTCGGCGCGCTCCCGGTAGGGGCCCCAGCCGCCGCCGGCGGCGACCTCGTTAAGGGCCTCGCCGGTGCCAACCCCCAGGAAGATGCGGTCGGGGTAGAGCACGCCCAGGGAAGCGAAGGCGTGGGCGACCTCGGCCGGGTTGTAGCGGTAGATGGGGCAGGTGATACCTGTTCCCAGTAGCAGCCTCTCGGTGCGCTGGCCCGTGGCCGCCAGGGTGATCCAGGCGTGGGCGGCGTGGCCCTGGTTGTCCTGCCAGGGGTGGAAGTGGTCGCTGGCCCAGAGAGCGTCGAAGCCCGCCTTCTCGGCGGCGATGGCGTACTCGATAAGGTTCGAGGGCGCGAACTGCTCGTGTGAGGCGACGTAGCCGATGAGTGGTGGCATGGTGCTCCCCCTATCCTGAACGTGGTCCCCAGAAGCTTTCCCGGCGCACGGATGCGGTTATCTGTAGTTAGCGCACCGAGACGGAGAGATCAAGCCCTGTCCGGGGCGGCCGCCTCCCCCTTTCGGCCTACGCCGTCTGCTGTCTAAGCGTCGCCTTACGGCTGCCGATAATCCCGATAGGACTAAGCCTCGTGCGCGTGCCCGCTAGCTGCCGTGGAGGGCTCGCATGGCGTCGCGGCGGGCAGGAAGGTCCGTTCTTGCGCCTTACAACGAAAGTCTGGCTCATCATCAGCCTCATCGTACTCTGCGTCGTGCTGGGCGGGACAATCTTCTCCATCCAGCGCCAGGTCGACCAGCGGGTGAAGGAGGCGCGGCGGTTCAACGCTGAGGTGGTCTACCCGGGCATACGGCTCTTCGTCGATGAGTTCAGCCGTCCCTATATCGAGGGCGAGCCGCCGGTTTTCACAGTCGAGGACCTCAACGCCTTCACTGAAGTCGGCAGTATTGCGCTCGTCGAGATCTACGTGCCTGGTCTCGGTCGCATCTTCACCACGAACCCCAGCCTGACGCCGTCGCCAGTGGACACAGAAGCCAATCAGCAGGCCTTCCAGGGCTCCACTGCGTCCTCCATTTGGGTTATGGGGTCGGGACCAGAGGGCGGCCACCGCGTAGGCGGACTCGGCCTCTTCCGGATCCTGAGGGGTGGCGAGTTCGCGGACGAATTCTGGGGACCGGTGCAGAATCGGGACGGCGAGACCCTGGCCGTCACCAGGGCCTTCATTGCCCTGCCGGGCCTGCATGATGACGCGGTGGCCATCGTGCTCACGAACGCGCTCATGGGCGGCGCCCTCGTGGTCGGGTTGTGGGTCGCCCTCTGGCTCACTCTCCAGGCCCTGATCAGGAGGCCGCTGGCCGAGCTGACTTCCACGACCCGCCGCATCCGTGAGGGAGAGATCAGCGTGCGTGCGCCCACGCTGAGTAAGGACGAACTGGGTGAACTGGCCATCTCCTTCAACGCCATGGCCGATGAGCTGGAGAGGCAGGCCACCACGGACCCGATCACCGGTCTCCTGAACCACCGCTACGGTCACGTCTCTCTGGACGAGGCCTTCCAGCGGGCATGTTCGCAGGGTGGCGCGCTCTCTGTCCTCGTCGCCGACATCGACAGCTTCAAGCTGTTCAACGACACCTACGGGCACCCCCTGGGCGACGAGGTTCTGAGGCTGGTGGCAGGCGTTCTCCGGCAGGTGTGCGGCGACTCGGGGATACCGAGCCGATACGGCGGTGACGAGTTCCTGGTCGTCCTCCCCGGCGCCGATAAGGCGGCGGCCACCGCCTTCGCCGACCGGCTGGCGGCCGCCGTCGGCGAGATCGAGTTCCAGGCCAAGGAGGGCACCCGGGTGCCCATCGGCCTGTCCCTGGGCCTGGCGTCTTTCCCTGAGGACACCGAATCGAAGGACCACCTGCTGGCCGTGGCCGATGCCGCCACCTACGAAGCCAAGCGCCTGGGCGGAATCGACCGCAAGGGGCCCCGCCTGGTAGCCGCCGGCGGAGTGCACGTCGAAAGCGTCTTCGGCGCCCTGGACGGCCTGGTGCAGGCCATCCAGTACCGCGACCGCTACACCAAGACCCACAGCGACCTGGCGGCCGAGTACGCGGCCAAGCTGGCGCTTCGGGCGGGTCTCTCCGACGAGGCGGTCCGGGCCATACGCATCGCTGGCGTCCTGCACGACGTCGGTAAGCTCATCGTCCCCGATGACATCCTGAAGAAGCCGGGCCCCCTCACGGCGGAGGAGTATGACGTCATCAAGCGTCACCCCTTGGTGGGTGAGATGCTGATCCGGGAAGCCCCCTTTCTGGAGGACGTCATCCAGGCGGTAGGCTGTCACCACGAAAACTACGACGGCAGCGGCTACCCGAGGGGCCTCCAGGGCGATGAGATCCCGCTGCTGGGCCGCGTGATGGCCGTCGCCGATGCCTACTCTGCCATGTCTCTGGACCGGCCGTACCGGAAGGCCCTTTCGGTGGAGGAGATCATCGCCGAGCTCCTGGCCGGTGCTGGCACCAGGCTCGACTCTCGGCTCGTCGACATCTTCGTGGAGATGCTCCAGGCAGAGAGGCGCACCCAAGCCGCCTGAGGCCCGCTCCCCTGTCTCTGTAGACCGCCTCTTGCGCCGTTTGTCCCCTTGCTGCACCGTGCTACAATCCAGGCCGGTACAGGATGCGACGACCCGGCCGCGGGCCGTCTTTCTCCGGAGGGGCAGTGATGAGCAGGCTATGGACTCTTATTGGTGTCGCCGTCCTTGCCCTGGCGCTGAGCGCCTGCGGTGGTGAAGAGGGGGCTGAGGAGGGAGGCGGAGCGGGGAATGAAGCGAGGCCGACGGCGGCGGGCCCCGTCAGCATCGACTTCTGGCACTCGGAGACGGTCGCTAGTGAGACCGCTCTCGATCGCCTCATCGACCGCTTCAACGCCTCCCAGGACGAGGTAAGGGTCAGGCCTGTCTTCCAGGGCAGCAGTGACCAGCTCATCCTCAAGCTGGTGACCTCCCTGCGTTCAGGAGACGTGCCGGCGCTGGTGGAGCTGGCCGACGTGGATACCGAGGTCATGGTCGATAGCGGCGGCGCTACGCCGGTCCAGGAGTTCGTCGACGCCGAGGGGTACGACCTGTCGGACTTCGACGAGAAGGCCGCCCAGTACTACACGGTGGGCGACAAGCTCTACGCCATGCCCTTCGCCATCGCCGTCCCCATGCTTTTCTACAACAAGGTTGCTTTCCGGGAGGTGGGTCTGGACCCCGACAAGCCGCCGCTTACCCTGGACGACGTGCGTGCCTACTCTGAGAAGCTCTTCAAGGTGGACGGTGCTGGCAACGTGGTGCGCAGCGGCATCTCCTTGGACATACAGGCCTGGTATCTGGACCTGACGCTGGCCGAGCACGGAGACCTCTATGTGAACAATAACAACGGTCGCGACGGCCGCGCTACGGAGGCGGTGTTCAACGGTCCCACCGGCCAGGCCTTCTTCCGCTGGTGGGACGAGATGATCGACAGGGGCCTGGCTTTCAACGTGGGGCGTAACCCGGCCGGTGCCGACACCTTTCTGGCCGTGGCTGCCGGGCGGGCCGCTATGACCGTCGGCAGTTCCCAGGCCCTGCGCTCCTTGCTCGACGTGCTTGAGGCGGGTGTGCAGGGTGTGGAGATGGGTGTAGGGCCCTTCCCGGGCGTGGCCGGCGGCACGGGCAAGCCGGGCATCTTCAGCCGCGCCCTCTGGATCATGAACAAGCAGCCGGAGGCGGAGCAGCAGGCGGCGTGGAAGCTGGCCCGCTGGCTGGCGGAGCCGGAGCAGCAGGCGGAGCTCTTCGCGGGCAGCGGCTACCTGCCGGTGCGCCTCTCCGCCTACGAGCTGGAGGCGTCGCGGCAGGTGCTGGAGAAGTACCCGTACTACCAGGTGCCTGTGGAGCTGTTTGTGGGGACGCCATCGACGCCGGCGAAGCTGGGGCCGCGCATCGGGCCCTTCTCTAAGGTGCGGGAGACAGTGGCCCAGGCGCTGGAGGAGATGGTGGTGGGTGGCAAGGACCCTGTCCAGGCGCTGGACGATGCCGCCGAGCGCGCCACCGAGGAGCTTCAGGAGTACAACCGGCGAGTGGGGGAGTAGGGCACTCCTCTTTGGGTCGTGGTCACAGGATGCACGGACCCGGCCGCGGGCCGTCTTTCTCCGGGGGGCAGTGATGAGCAGGCTATGGACTCTTATTGGTGTCGCCGTCCTCGCCCTGGCGCTGAGCGCCTGCGGTGGTGAAGAGGGGGCTGAGGAGGGAGGCGGAGCGGGGAATGAGGCGAGGCCGACAGCGGCGGCGGGCCCCGTCAGCATCGACTTCTGGCACTCGGAGGCCGCTGCCAACGAGGCCACTCTCCAGCGACTCATCGACCGCTTCAACGCCTCCCAGGACGAGGTGAGGGTTAGGCCTCTCTACCAGGGCAACGTCCATGACCTCGTCCTCAAGCTGCTGACCTCCCTGCCTTCGGGAAACGTGCCGGCGCTCGTTGAGCTGGTCGAGGCGAACGTTCAGATCGCGGTCGATAGCGGCGGCGTCACGCCGGTCCAGGAGTTCATCGACGCCGAGGGGTACGACCTGTCGGACTTCGACGAGAAGCTTGTCGGGTACTACACGGTGGACGGCAAGCTCTACGCTATGCCCTGGGCCGTCTCTGTCCCCATGCTCTTCTATAACAAGATCCCCTTCCGGGAGGTGGGCCTGGACCCCGAGAAGCCGCCCCTCACCCTCGGCGACGTGCGTGCTTACTCAGAGAAGCTCCTCAAGGTGGACAGCGCCGGCAACGTGGTTCGCAGCGGCCTTGCCCTGGACACGGACCCCTGGTGGCTGGAGGTGACCCTGGCCGCGCACGGCGACCTCTACCTCAACAACAACAACGGTCGCGACGGCCGCCCCACCGAGGTCCTCTTCAACGGCCCCACCGGCCAGGCCCTCTTCCGCTGGTGGGGCGAGATGATCGACAGCGGCCTGGCCTTTAACGTCGGGCGCAATCTCTCCGGTGCCGATGCCCTTATGGCTGTGGCCGCTGGCCGGGCCGCCATGGCCTTCAGTTCCTCTTCAACTCTGCGTTCGGTCTTCGAGGTGCTGGAGGCCGGTGTGGAGGGTGTGGAGCTGGGAGTGGGCCCCTTCCCCGGCCTGCCCGGCGGCACCAATGAGCCGGGCGTCGGTAGCCGCTCCCTCTGGATCCTGAACAAGCGGTCGGAGGCGGAGCAGTGGGCGGCCTGGCAGTTCAGCCGCTGGCTGGCGGAGCCCGAACAGCAGGCGGAGCTCTTCGCCGGCACCGGCAACCTGCCTGCACGCATCTCCGCCTACGACCTGGAGCCCTCGCGCCAGGTCTTGGAGAAATACCCCGAGTACCAGGTGCCGATGGACTCCTTCGCGGGGGTACCCTCAACGCCGGCGAAGCTGGGGCCGCGCATGGGGCCCTTCTCCAAGGTATCGGACATCATAGCTGAGGCCATAGAGGAGATGGTGGTGGGCGGTAAGGACCCTGTCCAGGCGCTGGACGATGCCGCCGAGCGGGCCACCAAGGAGCTCCAGGACTACAACCAGCGCGTGGGGGAGTAGAGGCGGACACGACCTCGGCGCCGCTTCACTCGATATGACGCATCTAGCCTCTTGACAGGCGGTGTAGAATGCAGGCGGAGGTGTAATGTCGTCATGCTGTTGTCACATGGTCGTTATGTCTTACTTGGCATGGTAGCAGCGCTGGCGTGGGCCGCGGGAGGAGTGCTGGCGCCGCCCGGCGGGGCGGCGGCACAGCCGCAGCCCACCATGGTCCTCTCCCCCTCTAGCGGCCCCTGCGACGCCTCGGTGGAGGTGACATTAACTGGGTTCAGCCCCAGTACACCCGTGCCCATCGATATCGGCCGCCCGCATGCTGACGGCTCCATTGGGACTGTCACTACTGTTATGACAGACGCTAACGGGCAGTTTAGGGGGCAGGTCACACTGGGCGGTTTGGGCTGCGAAGCGGCGTCGTTCGACGATCTTCTCGATGGCCCGGGAGACCCGAAAGAGATCCACATGTGGGCGGGATATCAGCCAGCGAGGCGCTTTGTCCCAGCCCGGTCCGTCTATACCTACACCACGACGGAAAGCAGTCCTGGTGTGGTGCCCCGCGCGCTGCCGCGCACCGGGGGCGGTCTTGTCGTTGGTGCGCCACGCCCGTGGGCTATGCCTGTAGCCATGGTATTAGGCGGCATGGGTCTTATAATGATCGCCGCTTCGTTTTACGCCAGGCGGAGAGCACATAGGAGGTGGCGACCGTGATACGAGCAATCCTGCTAGCAGGCATCATCTGCGTGTTCGCTGCGCTGGGACAACGATCTTCACCCGCTGGCCGGCTGCCCGCATTGGCTGAGGGCGTGGAGCGCATTGAGTTCCGCAAGGCCCCTCCCTCGTGTGAGCAAGCCATCAAGGAGCTGGGCCTTCAGGGGCAACCAGTGGACTGCGAGGAGCCTCGCCCGCCTACCTACGACCCGCCGGAGATCCACGGTCCATACCGTCTCATTCCAGCGACTTACGTTGGTCCTCTTATCTACCAAGACGATCCGGCTCCTGCATTTCCGGTAGGTATCGTGTCGGACGAGGTTCAGGTCCTAAGGGGCTCATCGCTCTACCGGGAGCCTGCATGGATGCCCGACGGTTACAAGGTCACGACCCTAAGGACGGGCAAGACGGGATCGGAGGACGCACTCGGAGCTTTATACGATGGTCCTGGGCAGCCAATATCGATTAGCTGGGTCAGGCGCTATACGTGGCCCATCGACGTTATTCTGCCCCGTCCGGATTCGGTTCTGATGTTTGAGGCCATCACCGTGGACGGCAGGAAGGGCATCCTGTGGTACCCCAAGCCTGGTTTGTCGGCGCCCTCGCATCTGACAACAGCTCTGTCCTACGTCGAAAAGGGCGTGCAGATCACGGTGGTGGGGGAGGACCTGGACCCCCGAGTGGCAGAGCCGATAGCCCTTTCCATCGCGTGCGGTGCATCGTGCCTACCACCACAGACCAGCGTCGACTTGATGAGCAGCGTAGCTAATACCCACGGCTATGCCGTCAGCGAGGGCCCTTCCCTCGCGACTTCGAGCGCCGGGTACACCGACGATGAGCACCGCATCATCGCCGGGCTGGGAGTTACCAGCGCGAAGGTGACTACTTGGTGGCACGGTTCTGCCTACGGCGAGGCTGCTCTGGATCTTAGGCATCCTGACCCTGATCCTGCGACCGCCAATACTAACGTCTATTTCATGAGTTGGCCGTGGAGCGGTAGCGGCACGATGCTCGCCGCTCGCCGCGACCGACAACTATTACACCTATCAGCCTGTCTACAACCCCAGCGGTTCCCATTGCACCGGACGATACGTGCTTCTGAAAGACGCTGGTCAGAACGTTCTTGGCCGCCTTACCTACGTCCACCTCGCTAACCAAGCACCCGTGGGAGACAGTTGGCCAACCAACGTCGGCACGTGGACGATCCGCTTCTTAGGGACGCCCGCCGCTTCGCAGGAGGCCGGGTGCGACTGGACGGGAGTACATCTCCACCAGGGCCAGACCTTATCCTCGGCCCAGATTACCTACAATACGGCTCTTCCAGCCGCGCCAGGCGTAATCAATCCCGCGAATGACCCCGCCAACAACTGGATGCACAAGGTCACCCTCATAGACTCCGACGGGGACGGCTGCAGTGACCAGGAAGAGCTGGGGCCCAACCAGAACCTGGGCGGGCGGCGCGACCCTCACAACTTCTGGGACTTCTTTGACGTGCCTGTCCCTGCCTCCTACATCGGCGACCCCGCCAGCACCAAGGACAAGTTCATCGGCGTCGCCGATGCGGTCGCCCTCAAGGAAAAGATGGGCACCAACACGATCAACGACGGCGTCAACCAGGACGGTGACGCCCAGACCGACGAGGACCCGCCCGATGGGGTGGACAACGACCACGATGGCCGGATAGACGAGGACGGGGGCACCCACACCCTCCGGCCGGGGGGAGTCTGGCAGAGCTACAACCCGGCCTTCGACCGGACCCTCCTGGGGCCCGACCCCTGGGACACGGGCCCCGGTGACGGGGCGGTGAGCATTGCCGACGTCATCTACATGCGGAACCAGTTCGGGCATAGCTGCACGGCAGCGCCGTAGGGCTGCCCGTTGAAACACGACCCAAGGAGGGGGCGACTCGCAGTCGCCCCTTCCTTCTTCGCTGCGGCCCTTCCCTACCTACCCTCGTCTCCGCCTCCCCCCGCGGCCGCCCTCCTGGCTTTTCGCCTCCTGCTGTGTGGCCCCGTCAGTCGCGGTCGATGCCCGCCAGGCGTCGGGCGATGGCCTTCTTCGCCTCCAGGTCGTAGTTGCCCAGGAGGGCGATGGTCTCCATGACCGGCGAGCCGCCGCCGTGCAGGCCGGCGATCTGCTGGACGCCCGCCAGCCCTGAGCAGATGAGGTCGCCGATCATGCGGAAGCAGCGGTGCTGGTTCTCGGCCGTGATCTTGGGGTTGCGCATCATGTACTTCTCGAGCAGGGGCCCGGTGACCTCGTTGTAGAAGTCGCCCTCCGGGGGCAGGGTAGCGGCCAGCCCGCCCGCCAGGTCGGCGACGATCTGGTGCTCGTGGTAGATGTTCTCGCCGGCGTGCCGGCGGCCCACGTTGCAGTAGATGACATCGGGCACGTAGGTGCCGGAGGGGGCCCGCTGGCCGGTGACGGCCCCGGCAATGCCGGCGGCGTAGACCAGCTCCGCCACACCGATGAGGTCGGCCAGCTTGTGGCGGACGTGCTGCGCCGTCTCTACCCCGTTGTACTCGGCCACCAGGGCGGCGGCGCCCATGAGCACGTCGGAGGTGGCGGGCTTGCAGCCGGTGTAGCTGTGGCGGTGGAAGAGGGCGAAGAGAAGGGCCAGGGGCCCGGCGAACTGCCTCTCGCCGCACATGAAGACCCGCTCCCAGGGCACGAAGACGTCGTCGAAGATGGTGAGGGACTCCACGTCGCCGAACTCGGCGATGGGGGCGTGCAGGCGCGTCCGCGGCCGGGGCGAAGTGGGCCGGCAGACGAGGTGGACGCCCTCGGTGTCACCGGGGACGGCGAAGGCCACTGCCCAGTCGCTCTCCTCCTCGGTGAGGAAGCGGGTGGGCACCACGATGATCTCGTCGGCGTAGGGGGCGATGGTGTTGTGGGCCTTGGCTCCCCGCACCACGATGCCATCGGAGCGCCGCTCGACGACGCGCAGGTAGAGGTCGGGGTCAGCCTGCTGGTGGGGCCGCTTGCTGCGGTCGCCCTTGACGTCGGTCTGGGCGCAGTTGGCGCAGACATCGTTGGCCTGGAAGTACTCCAGGTAGGCCAGGAAGCGCTTGTTGTAGTCGGTGCCCAGGGCCTGATCCATGTCGTAGGTGACGATGGAGAGGGCGTTCATGGCGTCAATACCCATGCAGCGCTGGATGCAGCCTCCGCTGCGCTGGCAGCAGAGGCGCGTCATCTTCTGCTTGGCCAGCAGGTCATCGACGCTCCGGTGGATGTTGCAGAAGCGGTTAATCTTCTCGCCGGTTAGGTGAGAGGTGGCGGTAGTGAACGGTGCCAGCTCCGGGTCGCGGGCCAGGTCGTAGGTGAGGGCGATGACGTTGGTTCCGGGGAGCAGGCGAGGGTCGTCACGAGAGACCAGCTCGCCGTTCACATAGACGTTCGGCCTCATTCGGAGCAGACGTTCGCGGTATTGCTGAGACGTGATCATGACCCATAACCTCCTACGCGGCCGCGTGAGGCGCGGGCTGACGCCGCCGCTGGCCGCGCTTGCCTGTCGACGGGCAGGCTGTCGCCGCTGTGCCAGGAGCCTCTCCCTCCACCCGAGGCTCAACCGGGGATAGCGGCCCTATTCTACTCCCTTCTTCCTGTCCTGTCCCATCCGTTGGGCGCTGGTCAGAGGGCGGGCGACACGGCATAATCTCCCTCAGGGGTTGAGAGACCGACAGGAGACCGCTTTTCTGCCAAGGGGGCCCTCCATGAACGATGCCGTCGTCCCCATTACCAGCGAGCCCCCGTATAAAGAGGCCATCGCCCGCTGGGAGGCCTTCTGGTCGCTGGAGGATGTGGGGCGGCCCCTGTGGATGATCCCCACGACACCGGTCCTCACCGCGGCCGAGGTCGGCCTGGTTCCCATTCGCCCTCTGCTCCAGGACCGGGAACAGCAGCTCAACGCCCAGTTGGGCCTGCTCCAGTGGCGCCAGTCCGTGGAGGTGGGAGACGACTTCGTGCCCCACATCCAGGCCCAGCAGGGGGTGACGGTCTTCGCCTCTGCCTTCGGCTGCCGGGTCGAGTTCTTCGACCACACGCTGCCCTGGGCTCATCCGGTCATCCGGCCTGGAGACGCGCCGGAGAAGGTCTACGAGCTGCCGGTCCCCGCCGTCACCGATGGCCAGCTAGGCACGATCCTGGAGTGGGGAGACTACTTCGTCGAGCGGACGGCTGGCCGCTACGCGCTGGCGCTCACGGACCTTCAGGGCCCCCTGGATAGCTCCTACCTGGTGTGGGAGCCGGCCAGCTTCATGCTCGCCATGTACACCAACCCCAGGGAAGTGCACCACCTGATGCGCCTGATGACCGACCTTATCATCCGCTTCGTGCGGGAACAGCGCTCGCGCGTCCCCGAGTTCATGCCCTGCCACTTTCCCCCCGTCTGGCTCCCTGACGGACGCGGTATCAGCGTCAGCGACGATTGCCTGGCTGTCCTCAGCCCTGCCCTCTACGGGCAGTTTGCTCTTCCGTATCTGAACGAGCTCTCCGATGAGTTTGGGGGCGTCTTCGTCCACTCTTGCGGCAATTTCGTGCACCAGTTCGACAACCTGGAGAAGGTGCATAACCTGCGCGGCCTGAACTTTGGGGCTTCAGAGACACCCTTCGAAGCCGTGTGGGGGCGCTTCGGCGGCCGGACGGCCATCGTCACCCACCTGGGCCTCAACAAGGAGATCCACTTTGACTCGGAGGCCGACTACGTGCGCCACGTGCTGCGGGCGAAGACTCATGACCGCGGCCTGTGCGTGCTGGTGATCCCGCCTGGGGGGCGCCGCGGCGCGGGGGCTCACGACGTTGCTTCGGCTGGAGGCCCGGCAATGCCCGAGGTCTCCCTGGATGAGTTCCTCAGGGAGATGAGGGGCCTTCTGGCCCCTGTGCGCTGAAGGCCGGGGTTAGTAGCTGGGAAGAGAAGCTGGCTCTCCGAGCGCGAGCGTTCTTCGTTGCGCTTCGTTAGATTGGCGGCGATAATTGGGCTAGTCTAGGCCCGTGAGCAGTGATGGAGGAGCAAGGTGGACCTTTCGCTTATCAAGCAGCGGCTGGTGGAGGGGGACGCACAGGGGACGGCCGATGGCACCCGAGAGGCCCTCGCCGAAAAGGTCTCGGCGGAGGCCATTCTGAGGGGGGCCCTCATTCCTGGTATGGAGGAGGTCGGCGACCTCTTCGCCCGCAACGAGTACTTTGTCCCGGAGCTCCTGCTTTCTGCTCGGGCCATGTACGCGGCAATGGACGTCCTCCGCCCGCTGCTGGTGGGGAGCGGCTACCAGCCGGCGGGAAAGGTGGTCATGGGCACTGTCCAGGGTGACCTGCACGACATCGGCAAGAAGCTGGTGTCCATGATGCTCGAGGGCAGCGGCTTCGAGGTGGTTGACCTGGGGACCAACGTGGCCCCGGAGCGCTTCGTGGAGGCCGCGAGGGAGAGCGGCGCCAAGCTGGTAGGCCTCTCCGCTCTCCTCACCACCACCCTCCCCGCTATGGAGGCGACGGTGCGTGCCATCCGGCAGGCGGAGCTGGCGGGCGAGGTGCATGTGATGGTGGGCGGCGCTCCTGTCACTGACTCCTTCGCCCGGCAGATCGAGGCCGACGGCTACGCGCCTGACGCCTCTTCGGCTGTCGCCCTCGCCCGGCGACTGGCCGGCTTGCGCAGCCCTTAGGCGGGGGTCGCCTGAGAGGCGGCCCACGGAGCGGTGTGGGGTTCCCTGGAACCATCGGCTCTTGAAGAGCCCATGACCGGATGCGCTCTCGCGACCGGCGCGCCGGCCGCGGCGATGCGTTCGTCTGCTTTGATGGAGGTTTGGAATGCAGCGCCAGCCCAACTTTGAGAACCTTCGTCGGACCATCCTGCGCCAGGGTCCGCCAGGCCCTGTGCCGTTCTTTGAGCTGTTCGCCGACCCGGGCATGGTCGAGGCCGTCCTGGAGGAGAAGTTCCCCGTCAACCTGCACCGCTACATTGAAGAGCCCATCTTGGAGATCTCCGCGGATGAACTCCAGGGTCTGTTGAAGTCCCTCGAGATGTACGTCCGCTTCTGCTATGAGACGGGCTATGACTACGTCTTCATGGTGACGGGCACCACCCTTTCGCGGAGCCTCAAGGCCCTCACCGATACCGCCGGGGTCCAGAACTGGCCCGGTGGTCAGCGTTACTGGCAGGATGAAGCCAGCGGCCCCATCCAGAGCTGGGCAGACTTCGAGGCCTACCCCTGGCCCAGGGTCGAAGACCTGAGGCCTATAGCCCTGGAGTACGTCGGCACCATACTGCCGGAGGGGATGAAGATCGCTGGCTTTCTTATGGGGGGCGTCTTCGAGCAGTCTAGCTGGCTCATGGGCCTCCAATCCTTCTCTTATGCTCTGCACGACCAGCCCGACCTGGTAGAGGCCATCTGCCAGCGGGTGGGCGAACTCATGATCTCTACCTGCGCGCAGGCCGTCGCCCTTGAAAACGTCGGCATGGTACTTTTTGGCGATGACCTCGGTTTCTACAGTAGCACCCTCGTTTCGCCCGACGTCCTCCGTCGCTACATCCTTCCTCACTACAAGAAGGCCGTCGACACCGTCCACAAGGCCGGGAAGCCGCTCGTCTTCCACTCCTGCGGAAACATGTACAAGCTGATGGACGAGCTTATCGACGATATCGGTGTGGACGCCAAGCACTCGTTCGAAGACAAGATCATGCCGGTGGAAGAGGTTTACCGCCGCTGGGGCGACCGGGTCGCTATTCTGGGCGGAGTGGACATGGACTTGCTCGGTCGGGGCACGGAGGAAGAGGTGCGCGCCCGCACCCGTCAGATCCTGGAGGTTTGTGGCGTCAAGGGCACCGGCTATTGCCTGGGCACCGGCAATACGGCCGCCAACTACATTCCAAGGCAGAACTACCTGGCTATGCTGGACGAGGGGCGTCGCTGGAACCGGGAGCATTTCGGGGGAGCCTAGCATGCACGTGCGGCCGGCGCCTCCGCGGTCCCTGTAAAAGCCACCGCCTTCTGACACGCCTCTATAAAGGAGTGGCAGGCCATGCTTCCCCGAGAGCGCGTCCTCGCAGCCCTTAACCACGAGGAGCCGGACCGCATTCCCGTCGACTTGGGCAGCACCCGGGTCAGCGGCATCTGCCTGGATGCCTACGCCAGCCTCCTCGATGCCCTGGGCCTGGGCCGGCGCGAGCTCCGGGTGGTGGACAGGAAGCAGGGACTGGCCGGCCCCGACGAGGACGTGCTGGAGGCGCTGGGCGTCGATTTCCGGCCTGTGTGGACGAACCCGCCTTCGGGGGGAGAGCCGCCCATCGCCCAGGAGGGGGAATACGAGGTGTTCATCGACGAGTGGGGCTGCCGGGTGAGCCGCCCCCGCTCGCGTGGCCTCTACTTCGATCTCACCGGGCCGGCCATAAGCGAGCCCAGTCTGGAGGCCCTGGAGAAGTTCACCTGGCCCGATGTCGATGACCCCGCGCGCTACGAGGGGCTGCGCCAGCAGGCGCAGCGGCTCCGCGAGGAGAGCCCCTACGCGCTGGTCGGCCACTGCGATTTTGGCCAGGACGTGCTGGGCCACTTTCTCAACGTCCGCGGCTACACGGAGGCCATGCTGGACCTGGCCGCCCACCCTGACTTCGCCGAGGCGTTCATGGACGGGGTGACGCGGCTCGCCATGCGCGCCTGGGGGCACTTTCTGGAGCAGGTGGGTGACCTGGTGGACGTGGTGGCCTTCTACGATGACCTGGGCATGCAGGACCGCCCCCTGGTCTCACCCGCCATGTACCGGCGGATGATAAAGCCCCACCATGCCCGCATCATCGCCGCCATCCGGGAACGGACGCGGGCTAAGGTCTTCTTCCATAGCGACGGCGCCGTAGCCGGGTTCATCCCGGACCTCATAGAGATAGGGGTGGACATCCTGAACCCGGTGCAGGTATCGGCGGCCGGCATGGAGGATACGGGCGCCCTCAAGAGGTGCTACGGCAAGAACATAGTCTTCTGGGGTGCCGCCTGCGACTCGCAGCGGATCCTGCCCTCCGGGAGCGTGGAGGACGTGCGGCGAGAGGCGCGCCGCCGCATCGCCGACCTGGCGCCCGGGGGCGGCTTCGTCTTCGCCCCCGTCCACAACATCCAGAACGATGTCTCAGGCGAGAAGACACTGGGCCTCTACCAGACGGCCCGCGAGGCTGGACGCTACCCGGTCGCCGGCCCCTGAGCTCCCGCCATGGCAGAGCGGCGTCCCCGAGACACAGGCGTCAGCCGCATGAGGGGTGAGAGCAGGCCGAGGCATGCCGCGCTCAGCCGCGAGCGCTTCCGCCGGCCGGTTCTCTACGACGGCTCCAAGGGCGTCTATCTGGCGGCCCGGCTGGCCGGCGTGGGTCGCTCGCCGGGCGATGCCAGCGAGTGGCTGAATCTCCTGTCGCCGGAGGCCGTCCGGCAGGTGCACCGCGAGTACATAGACGCCGGGTCGCAGATCATCCAGACCAACACCTTCAACGGCAATCGACTGCGGCTGGAGGCCTACGGTCTGGGCGACCGGGTGCGCGAGGTGAACCTGGCTGCGGCGCAGGTGGCCCGCGAGGCCGCTGGTGACGACGTGCTGGTAGCCGGCGTCATCGGCCCCAGCGGCAAGCTCCTCGCCATGGGTGAGGTGGACGAGCGGGCGCTGGTCGATGCCTTCGCCGAGCAGGCCGCCGCCCTGGTCGAGGGCGACGTGGACCTCTTCCACGTGGAGACCATGTCCGACCTGGCCGAGGCGCGGGCCGCCGTCGAGGGCGTGCGCCGCGCCTCCGACCGGCCGCTGCTCCTCACCATGTCCTTCGATACCGGCAAGCCGGAGGCCCTGCGCACGATGATGGGCGTGACGCCGGGGCAACTGGTGGAGGCGGCGCGGGAGATGGGCGTCTTCGGCCTGGGCGCCAACTGCGGCCGCGGGCTGGAGGGCTACCAGGAGGTGGTGCGGGCGCTGGCCGGTGCGCAGCGCGAAGCGGTGCTGGTGGCCAAGCTCAACGCTGGCATCCCGCGCATGGAAGGCGGCCAGGTGGTCTACGACGGTACGCCGGAGCGGATGGCCGCCTATGCCCTCTGGTGCGCCGAGAACGGCGTCGGCATTATCGGGGGGTGCTGCGGGAGCACGCCCCGCCACATCGAGGCCATGGCGAGGGCGGTGGCCGCCGCCTAGTCCGTCCCCATCGACGCGACTTGTTCGGGCGCGATCTTGAAGATGACGCGGCGCTCGCCCGGCTGGCGGAACGGGTAGGTATCGCGGCCCAGGTACTTCTTGGCCATGCGGTCGATGTGCTGCTCGGCGCCCTCGTTCGTGATCTCCACCACCCGGCCGCGTATGGTGGCGTAGGAGTAAGGGCTCTGGTGGTCGAAGATCGAGACGGCGACGCGCGGGTCCCGGCGCACGTTGCGGGGCTTCTGCCGCCCCTCGGCGGTGTTGACCAGGATGTGCGTCCCATCGAAGTCCACCCAGACGGGGGTGACCTGAGGCGAGCCGTCCGGCATGAGGGTGGCCAGGCTGGCGAAGTTGGGCGCCTCCAGCAGCTTCCTGATACCCTCTGAGATCTTGACCGGCATTGTAGTGTCCTCCTTGACCTGACGTCGAAGGCAAGTTCTAGCTCGCGGCCGTCGGGCATGCCCTCTGTCACTTGGCGGGGGCCCTCACCGGCCGCGCCCGTGCCCCCGTCAGGTGCCACCTCTATAGCCCCTCCATTATAGAAGATCGCCTCTCCGGGAGTCTTGGACCGTTGCCCTACCGTCCGCCCCTGGTCTACCATCGCCCCAACGGCACGGGCCACGCTGGATCGTGAGGTGTTGAATGGCCGTCTACCGCACTCCCGACGAGCAGTTCCGGGACCTGCCCGGCTACCCTTTCCAGCCCCACTACATCGAGGTCGAGGGGATGCGCGTCCACTACGTGGATGAGGGTCGGGGCGCGCCGGTGTTGATGCTCCACGGAGAGCCCACCTGGTCGTACCTCTACCGGAAGATGATTCCGCCCATCGCCCGGCGCTACCGCGCCGTGGCCCCGGACTACGTCGGCTTCGGCCGCTCCGACAAGTGGACGGAGGTAGAGAAGTACACCTTCGATGCCCACTACCGGGTGGTAGAGGCCTTCATCGAGGCGCTGGATCTGCGGGAGATCACCATTGTCGTCCAGGACTGGGGC
>Ga0315277_10005267_pt1 | contig 17094 bp, 15 predicted proteins | sample YL17G05_15_MG_FD_203695 | JGI IMG/M metagenome (GOLD analysis project Ga0315277, IMG submission 203695) | Sediment microbial communities from Yellowstone Lake, YNP, Wyoming, USA - YL17G05_15 | ecosystem: Environmental > Aquatic > Freshwater > Lake > Sediment | place: USA: Wyoming | collected... | reverse complement strand
CCTCTTCGGTTAAGCCTGCAAATTCGTTTCCAACCTTGGCTGCAGATTCCACTTCTGCTAAACTGCTGAACCCTGGAACCATCGTGTGAACATCATGCGCCAAAACATACCTGAGACAACGTTCTGTTTTGAGGCTGCCTTCACCCAAAATTCTGTTGAACTCGGCTTTCTCTGGCACTCTCGACGCCCACACTTCCCGTGCTACAAAGCTTAGGTCGGCGCCGCCGAACGGTTTCATCACAACCACGCCAATGTCCAATTCTTTGGCTAAGGAGAACAATTCCTCAGATGCTTCACGAGTAATAATGTTAAAAGGAACAAGAATCACGTCGAATTCGCCTGTCCGAATGGCTTTAGCTAAAACAAGTGGGCTGTGCCCTGACATCCCAATAAAGTCCAGTTTCCCCTGTGAGCGGGCTTCTTTTAGAGCCGCTAGCGAGCCTTCGTTTCCCATGGCTTGCTCCAACGTTTTCTCATCATCAATGCCGTGCAACATGACTATGTCAATTCTGTCAGTTCGAAGATTGCGCAAGCTTTGTTTCAAACCCATTCTGGCAGCGTCTTCTCTTGTTCGCTGATGCGTTTTAGTTGTAATTACCACGTTGTCTCTGATTTCAGCCAACGCTAAGCCATATTTCTCTTCTCCATTGCCATAGGCACGTGCGGTGTCAAAATAGTTAATGCCCAAATCATAGGCTCGTCTCAACATTTCCACAGCTTTTGCAATGCTTGACTGAATAATTGGTATGCCGCCGAACCCAACAACTGATACTTTGAGGTTAGTTCTACCAAGTCGTCTTTTCTGCATTTTCCCTTAACTCCACAATTTCTTCTAGCCTACTTTAAGGCTGGTTTGCCTTTCTTTTCTAAGTATTCAATGTTGTCGAAGTTCCTCTTCGCTTTATCTTCCTGTTCTTCGAGCCAATTTTCGTAGCCTGCTTGCTTTATTCTTTCAAAATGCTTGTCCACTTGATAGGTTTCTTTTTGGTAACTTAATTTCGGGCAACCTGCAAATTCTTGGCAGAAGTAGCAGTTCTTCAACTTCTTCTGTGAACAACAGGTTCGTATTTCACAGCGGGGCATGCCTCCGCCTTTTTGACAGGTTGGGCAGATTGAACCAGCGAACCAGTTTAAGCCTTTCATTAGGCTGTTGAAGTCGAAGTCCTGCGCGATGAAGTTTATCCATTCTGCGTAGCCATAGGCGTCGATGAACCGTTTTAGCTCTGCTGCTATCTTTGGAATGCGCTGTTTCATACCGCAATGATTACAGCAAACACCACAGTAACTAATTGCTAAATCTGTGCTCGTCTTCTCCGTCCCCCCGTGTTCTTAAATGCTGAGAAGAGTTAAATTTACTCGTTTATCTTTTTGATAAGCCAAGCCATGTTCCGAGCGAAGTTCCTAACCGTTTTCACGCCTTCTTTATCCTTCAACACTTCGCCTTTCTCACGACCGAAGCCTATGTTCCAGTATGTTGAGCCGGGCACAATCATCTCGTGCAGCATGAAGAAAAACATGAGTTGCGCAAACGTGAAGTTTTGCCCTGCTCGTCTGGCAACCACTATGGGTCCGCCCACTTTGTTTTTGAGGGCTTTGTCGTCTAACTTGTAGCATCGGCTTAAGAGGCTGACAATTTGAGGTGTGGCTGCACCGAAATAAACGGGCGTGGCAAGAATGATGCCTTCAGCTTTAAGCATTTTAGCCAGAATGGGGTCAAAATCATCTTTAATGTGGCATTTCCCCGTTTCCACGCAGCCACGACAGCCATCGCAAGGCGCAATCTTCTTCCCAGCTAGGCTAATTAGCTCAGTTTTTAATCCTGCCTTCCTAATCTCTTTCAAGGCTACACGGACGAGTGCCTCAGTGTTGCCGCCTTTCCTTGGACTGCCCCCAATTCCAACAACCTTCATAAAGTCTTTCACCTTGACTCAATTTGCTGGTTAATGATTCGCACCTTGTGGTTTTGTGTTTTTCCTTTCATCCAAAACATGATGCGTCACATGAATACCTAAACCCGTGGCTGCACCTGCGGACAAGCCGAGTAGAAGCTCAACCAGTGCCATGTTCTGAAGCAACAAAGCGGCAACCACAAGCCCATCAAAAACCACAGATATGACTAAGTAAAAGAAACACCATAAGAGCATGCTTGACTGCCTAGGCTGATTGATGCCTATGCCAACTAGAACACCGAGCATGGCAAGCGCACCAACTAAAGCATAAATCACCTTACCACACCAGCCGAACCATTGTCCGCCCAATCACTATTTTCATAAAGCCCTAAAAAACATTACCCGAACAACAACACAGACTGAATAAACCATAGGTAGCAACCTATTCAAAAATATGATTTCAAGAAAAAAAATAAAATCAAAAAATAGAAAATGATAGCGACTTCGAAAGGAAGCTCACAGCGAAAACCTGGGTGTGGCTTTGAAATCATAGCGAGGCATTCCCTTCAAGTCGCCTTCCGGTTTCACGTTCGGATGCTTTCGATTCTGGTTCCTAGTTCCTAAGAAAGGCTGCTGTTTTAATCAGGAGCGAACATTGCTTGGAATTCAACGGTGTATCCGCCTGCGCAGTTAAACTGAACAGTCGGTGTATTGAACTGAATCGGTCCGTTATGCAGATCAAGACCGAGAACATCAATGGGACCTAAGTAGTCCCATTCAACGAAGTGATAGCCAGGTGAAGCGGTTGCTGTTAAAGTAACCATTTCACCGAAAGCGTACGTCCACGTTCCCACTCCCGGGTTGGTTGTTCCACCAACGGATTCGTCGATAATAACTGTCTGCGGTGGCTTGTTCACTTGCGAATAAGTGGGTACCACCATGAATAGTAATAGAGCCAGAGACGAAATCATACCGAACGTTACTAATCTTTTCATTGTCATTATAATTCACCCCCATTTTTCACACATATCAACAAAGAACCAATACGCAAGAGATAACTTAAGGAGGACGTCCACATCAAATTGCATTAAGTTGCAAACGTAACCAGAAATAACCGAATGTTCTACGTAAAGAATGTTATTGTTTGGCGCCGGGTGTGGGATTTGAACCCACGCGGCCCTTGCGGACCACAGGCTTCCTAGCTCAGGGTGATTCCAGGCTTAAGTTAGGCTCATCGCCTTTCTGCTCCCAACCAGACTAGGATAACCCGGCTCCTCAGTCTTGTTTCTTATTTGAAAATGTGGTGTTGTGTATTTTAGCGTTTGTTAGGTGAAGTGGTTTAGGTTTCTTTTGCCACAGTTTGGGATAGACGCCTCTGGGCATGAGGACTCTCTGCGTTTTAGCTACTAATCCATGGTTAAGTTTCAAGACGTCTTGAGTTGAGGCTAAGGCTGAGGCTAAAGCCACGGCTTCACCCTTCTGCGTCATAACAGCCACGGCATCGTTCTGTTGAATTCCTGTTTCAAGGCTTAACACGCCTGGGGCAGCTAAGTTGGCGCCGTGGCAGAGGGCGTCTACAGCCGAGTCTCGTATGAATATTTTTGGCACGATGTCCAAGATTTTTTCCATGGGTTGAATGAACCTGCGTACGTAAGCTTCATCTTTTGTTTCTTGCCACTTCGCTTGCAAGTAAGCTATGTCATGCAGAGTAACCATGTTTTCGGCTTCCGTGAATGGTCCTGCTCGTGTCCGCCTTAATTCCTGCATGTGTGCGCCTACGCCTAATACTTCACCTATGTCAAAACAGAGTTTACGAATATACGTGCCCGCTTCGCAGGCAACGTTGAACAGCACGTTTTTTTCAGCGGCTTCTAAAAAGTCTATCTTGTAAATTTTTCGCGTGCGAACTCGCCTTTTCACTGAGGAGCGCACGGGTGGGCGTTGGTAGATTTCGCCTTGAAACTCGTTTAGCACAGCTTGAACCTTTACTTTAGGAGCCGAATTGTGCAGTCTCATTACGCACACGTATTCTTCCCCTGACACTAGCAGGGCTTGCACGGTTTTAGTTGCCTCTTCCAGCGTAACTGGCAAGACGCCTGTAACCTTCGGGTCTAACGTGCCTCCGTGTCCCGCATGCCCTAAGCTTAGGAGGCGTTTGACCCAAGCGGTGACTTCGTGGCTGCTTGGACCCGCGGGCTTGTCTAGGTTGATGACGCCGAATCGTATGTAATCATTAATTGGGCGTTCAGCTGGCTTGCAGCCGTATCGCTGGTCAGTTTCCTCCTCAGCTTTGACTATTAGTTTGCGTTTGAGTTCCCAAGGCGGCGTAAGCATGGTTTTCATGTTTTTTCTCCGTTAGGAATTGTGTTAGTTTAGACTATAATAAAATACACTAGTATGATTTGAACGCTGTTGTAGACCCCATGCATCAACAACGTAGCCGTAGTATTGCCGCCTGTTCGCTGCCACACGTAACCTAGGACTAAGGCAACAACCAAAATCGGGGCAACACTGTAGAGCGAGTTTAACCCATGCAGCAGCGCGAACAAAATTGAAGCAGAAAGCAAACCAGCGGTTTTTCCGAACGAGCTTTGAAAGCCTTTTTGAATGAACCCTCGGAAAGCCAGTTCCTCAGCGGGTCCAACTAAGGCTAGGTTGAGCGCAACCAAAGCGATTAGCTGTGTAAAGTCTCTGGGCTGAACAGCCAGTCTAAGTTGCTCAGCAGAGGGGTCTGGTCCAACAATAGCAGTTTCCGCAGCTGCAATTATGCCCGCGATGAAGATGAGGACTACCCCAATAATCATGACTGTGATGGCGGTTCGTGCGTCTATCTTCTTCAGACCCAACTGCGGTGCATGAGCATGGCTGATTCTAGCAAAGAAGATTACAATGATCAGTATGATGGTGTCGCCTATGGGAATAGAAATCAGGGCTAGAGGAAACGACAAACTGGCATAGTCAACAACACGTAAAATGACAAGGACCACACCAACTGCGAAAGAACTTATGAAAATACCCGCAATAAGCAGCAGATAACAGGCTAAAGCCGCCTTCGCACCCCAACTCGACGAGGTCACAGTCAAAGTTTCTTCATCTCATTTGCACCTAATAGCGGATAGCACTCATAAATCTCACTTCCGTTTTACTCTTAACTTCGTGTTTTCGCAAGTTCGCGTTGCCACACATTTACATTTCGCCAGCATTCTGGAATTTTGGGTCGTTTGGAGGAGAAGCATGGAAAAAGGTGGTTTTATGCATGAATTTAGGAGCACACAACTGCTCTTCACATCTAGAGTTCAAATTGAGACATATTTCCGTTTGTGGCATGTTTTGCTGAGTGAAACAACTGCTATATTAAGTTTTACGATATAGATATTCTTGCAGCCATAAGCACTCAGGGTGGGCAAAAAAATGTATGTAGACATTTGGAGCATAATAGCCAACCAAGAACGCCAAGTGAGCAGCGTAGAAAAACTCTCAAAAATGAAACTAGTGAAGCCTAGCCCACACGTGACTTTTTTCCTAACCTACTTCAAAGTCAGCAACGCACTTCTGAAAACGCTGCTCAAAACCAAAGTCCGCCTACAAGCCCTCCTAAAAATAATCTAAGAAGAAAAGTAACCAACCAAACATACAGCACCTCCACGCTTGAACAACCCCCCTCGCCCACCCTCCCTCCCTTAAGAGTTTCAACGTATTTTCTTCAGTTATTCTTCCACAGTTGAGTCGAAGCCCATCTTCACAAGCATATGCCTAACCTCTTCAGCCCGCACAAAACTGCACACCACTTTGAGCCGAAACATCAGCCAAACGAACAACATCAGCAGCGGTGATTTGTGAGCGTTCAGGCAAACCCCAAGGTAAAAGGCAATCAGCCTTCTTCGAATTAAACCCAGCCTGCACAATGATGGGCACGAACACTTCACGCTCAATTACTCGCTTGATAAACCTCTGCAACACTTGCCCACAAGCCTGTCATAGTTTTGCCGAAGAGAAAAACGCATCTTTCTTATCCAAGAACCAAACTCACACATGTGCAATAAGCCAAAAGCTGCTACAAGACAACAACCACTGAAACATCATTAACGTTCGTCCCAGTGAGCCCCGTGAAAAGCAAATCTCCAAGCCGAGAAAAAAACGAGTAAGAATCATTCTCAGCCAAGAACCTCTTCGGGCTCAACCCCAAATCAAGGGCACGACGCACAGTCTCGCCGTCAACCAACGCCCCAGCGGCATCTGTTGGTCCATCAATTCCGTCAGTGCTTAGAGCGGCTACGACCACGCCGTCCAAGCCGCCAATCTTCGAAGCAGCACCCAAAACAATTTCCTGATTTCTTCCCCCTTTTCCCTTGCCAACAACGGTTACGGTGGTTTCACCTCCAGCGATGACCACTGCAGGCTTCGGAACAGGGTTGCCAGATTTCGCAATTTCCTGAGCAATTGAAGCGAACACTGTGCCAACATCACGCGCCTGCCCTTCAAGAGACGACGTGAGTAATAGCACGTGGAGCCCAGCGGTTTTTAGGCTGTTGTAGGCTGCTTGGCACCCAGTCATGCTGTTACCCACGACTATGTTGTGCATTTTCTCGAAGGCTTTATCACCTGCTTTCGGAGTGTCTGGAATCAAACCTTTCTTGCCCGCAAGTAAGACTTTTTTCACGGTTGCCGGAATGCGGTTCCACAGCCGGTAACGTTTCAAAACTTCAATGGCGTCGTCAAACCTTGTCGAGTCAGGAACAGTAGGACCAGACGCAATAAAATCCAACGGGTCGCCCACAACATCTGATAGAATTAAGTTCACCACAGTGGCAGGAAAAGCCCGCTTGGCCAGCCAGCCGCCTTTAACATCAGAAATGTGTTTGCGCACCGTATTAATTTCATTAATCGTGGCTCCCGACTTCAACAAGGCATCAGTGACCCGTCTTTTATCACGTAACGAAATGCCTTCACGAGGCTGCGGCATAAGACTTGAGCCCCCTCCAGAGAGCAAGCAGATGACCAAATCGTTTTCTTCAGCTTGGCTCACTAGGTCTAAAATGCGTTTTGTGCCTTTGACACCAGCCAAATCAGGAACAGGATGACTCGCATGCTCAAGCTTAATCCGCTTAACATTGTAGGCTTTTAAGTCATAAGGCACAGTGACAGCTCCATCCTTTATGCGGTCTCCCAACAACGTTTCAAGGGTCTCAGCCATGGCTCCACTGGCTTTACCGCCGCCAACCACGAACACATTCCTAAAATCATTTAGGTTAAAAGAAAAACCATCAACCTTCAGAACATTCTTTTCAACTTTAATCTTCGACTTGATGATGCTTGAAGGGTCAGACGCTTCTAAAGCTGCATTCAAAGCGTTAATCGCTATCTGCCTCGCCTTTCGGTTCAGGCTTGACTTGGCGTTCTTCAGTAGCTCCTGCTCGTTCTTGATGACAACCATCTCAGATTTCCTCCAAAGGGAGTTTGTTTATGTTAAATCGCAAGCGTAATAAGTTTGTGCGTTTATACATCACGGCACTCTCAGAAAAATGGAGATTATGATTCTCATGTCAAAGAAACCAAAAGTCTATGTCACTCGAGAAATGCCCGAAAGAGGCTTGAAAATAATCAAAGAGAAATTTGGAGCCGAAGTCTGGCCTAACTATGCGCCTCCGCCTAAAAAACTGATAATTGAGAAAGCAGCCAAAGTCGACGCATTAGCAACTTTGCTTTCGGACAAAATTGACGCTGAAGTCTTCGATGCGGCGCCTAACCTCAGAATAGTTGCACAGATGGCTGTAGGTTTCGACAACGTTGACGTGGCTGAAGCACCTAAACGAGGTATTTACGTGACAAATACACCAGGGGTGCTCACTGAGACCACGGCGGATTTCGCTTGGACTTTGTTGATGGCTGTGGCTCGAAGAGTAGTGGAAGCCGACAAATACGTTCGTGGCGGACAGTGGAAGGTTGGCTGGCACCCAATGATGTTGCAGGGAAGAGACATCTACGGCGCCACGTTGGGCATAGTTGGACTGGGCAGAATCGGATGCGCCATAGCCTTGCGGGCTAAGGGCTTCAACATGAAAGTATTATACCATGACGTAGTCAGACGACCTGACTGTGAAAAAGAATACGACCTCAAGTTCACTGACGTTGAAACTATATTCAAAACCGCTGACTTCATCACAATAAACACACCGTTGACCAAGGAAACACACCACCTGGTTGATGAGAAAAAACTCAGAATGATGAAAAAAACCGCCTACCTAATCAACAACGCACGCGGACCAATCGTTGACCAAAAAGCCTTGTACAAAGCCCTAAAAGAAGGATGGATAGCAGGTGCAGCGCTTGACGTTTTTGAAGAAGAACCAACACCAGTTGACAATCCATTGCTTAAATTGGACAACATTGTGGTAGCTCCTCACATTTCTAGCGCTAGCTATGAAACCCGTTCAAAAATGGCAGAGATGGTCGCTGAAAACCTCATCGCCTTCTTCGAAGGCAAAACTCCACCTAACCTAGTGAACCCCGAAGTTGCAAAAATGAAGAAGTAAAGTTTGACTGCAAACGTTAAATAGACTATCTTCTTTCAACTTTCGCTTCTAGGTGATTACGCTTGAAACAAATATTCGCCAAAAGAATGGACATGTTAGGAACAGAAACAGCCTTCGAAGTGCTCGCCAAAGCTAAAGCATTGGAGAAACAAGGACGAGATATAGTTCATTTGGAAATAGGTGAACCCGACTTTGACACCCCGAGCAACATAAAGGAAGCAGCCATCAAAGCCATGCAAGCAGGGTATACACATTATGTTCCTGCGGCTGGCATACTGGAACTGAGACAGGCCATAGCTGAATACTTGTCCAAGAGCCGAGGCATCTCAGTGGACCCAGATGCGGTTGTGGTTACGCCTGGAGCCAAACCCATCATATTCTTCAGCATACTCGCCCTCGTGGAACCAGGCGACGAAGTCATGTATCCAAACCCTGGGTTCCCAATTTATGAGTCTATGATTAATTTTGTGGGCGCCAAACCCGTGCCCATGCCTCTCAAGGAGGAAAACGACTTCCGATTCGATAATGATGACACAGCTGCCAAAATTACCGAGAAGACCAAGATGATTATTTTGAACTCGCCTGAAAACCCAACTGGAGGCGTCTTGAACAAAGCCAACCTAGAAGTTGTAGCTGACAAAGTGAAGAACAGGGACGATGTTTTCATCCTGTCCGACGAAGTCTACAGTCAGATGCCTTACGAAGGCAAACACCAAAGCATCGCTTCACTGCCGAGTATGAAGGAGAAAACCATACTGTTAGACGGCTTCTCCAAAACTTATGCAATGACTGGATGGCGAATGGGTTACGCAGCCATGCGAAAAGACTTGGCGCAAAAAATAACGCAGTTAATGATTAACTCCAACTCTTGCACATGTGCTTTTACGCAGATGGCGGGAATCGAAGCCCTCAGAGGACCACAAACTGAGTCCAAACGAATGGTGGAAGAATTCAGGAGAAGACGAGACGTCATCGTAGCTGGCTTGAACAAGATTAAGGGCATAACATGCAAGAAGCCGCAAGGAGCATTCTACGTGTTTCCCAACGTGAAAAGCTTCAAAATGGAATCCAAAAAATTCGCTGATCACATTTTGCAGAAAGCGGGAGTAGCTGTGCTTTCAGGAACATCTTTCGGAGCCTATGGTGAAGGCTACGTTCGGCTCTCATTTGCCAACTCTGTGGAAAACATCCAAAAAGCCTTGAAACGCATAGAGGAAACAGTTAAAGAACTATAACCATTCTTTCCCATTCTCTTTTTTCCGCTTAAAGAAGCAGGAGCAATGCTGAGAGAGCCACACCTACAAGTGGAAAAATAGCAATAGCCAGTTTCTTAGCTCTTCGCACGGTCCAGTCGACGAGCACGCACATGGCTTCAATCTGTTGTTCGCCGATGATTTTCACGTTGGGAATTGTCTCAGAATGCCAAGCAACTTGAACTGGCTCCAGGTTTCCAAGCGCTGCCACAACTGCTTGCTTGACATAGTTAATTAGTAGTTCGTGGTTCATGGCTTCGCCAACAGGATGATAACCCCGTGCAGTTAGAACCACAGCGTTCACGGCGTGAGTGTCAGTTGTAAAAACTTCTCCATCATCTATGCCAACCTCGGCAACCGCTGAAAGAATCTTCTCCCTGAGCCCTGAGACCATGTTGTTACCATCAATTGTAACATAAGCAACGGTTTGCTCACCCGTCTTCACCACAGTTGCCACGATTCCGCCTTGCCCTAGTCCATCAGCTAAACTGAACTCATTGGGCACGACCCTAGCGACTCCTAACTCAAAAGGTTGAGGCTTAAGAGTAGACGCTTTCTTTAAACAAGCAACAGCGGCCTCCTTCAAAGGAGCAAGAGCCGCGTTAACGTCAAAGCCGTTTAGAATGCTGTTATGGGCGTCTACGCTTATGGCTGTGGCAAGCCCGTGCTTGTGCGATTCATCAATTATGAAAGAATCCAACTCAGGCGGCAAGTCTTCCATGGTTTCAGGCGCAAGAGTCAGAGACATAAAAGCACAATTGTTAAACAACTGGCAACTCACGCTAGCACCCTTTTTCTTGATCCGCACAAAACTAGAAGCCATGGGATTGAAGTCTGAGAAATCAATCATCTTTTCAACACCGTTCAGCACAAGCTGGTTCTGAGTTTGAGAGGTCAGGTCTAGATCGTGCCCCGATAAACCATGAGGAACAGCGACCAAGCAGTTTGGCAGTTTGTTTTCGAGAAGTTCCTGAATGTGAAATGGGAGTGTACTGCTGCCAATGTTTTTGAAAGGCCCAGGGTGGAACGCTGGAACAATCATCACAGTTTTCAACTTGTCTTTTGCTTTGAAGGCTAAAGCGGAAACCTTAATGTCGCGAGGAACGCCATACCTTTCAAAAAATCGTTCAAAGGGCTCAGTTAAATCCTCAGTCCAGTTGGCTAAGAACGCTTTCAGAATGGAAAACGAACCCACGCCTAAAAGCTGGATTCCAACTCTGTTAAGAGAGTATAGAAAAACCGAGAGGGCTGATAGCAAACTGAGCAGGGACAGAGAGAAGAAAAGGGTGGCTGAAGCGTTAAGCAGGTTCGTACCCATAGAGAAGGCTGTGAGAACCACGGGTACTGCATACGCTGTGGGCATAAGAACTGTGTAAAAGCTGACTTTCAAAAGGTTAGCAAACGAAATAGTCCAAAGAACAAGAAGCCGTAAAGCTACTACTGCACAAAAGCCGAGAAGGAAGAACTTGAACAAGAGGCCAGAAGCCATTGAATTAGTAAGGACTCCGAGAACGATGAACGCTGACCACAAGATTGTTGAGTAGACAGACAATGCAGAACAGCGTCTCAAATCGAAAACCAAGTCACCTTGAAAACTTGTGAAATGAATCACAAAATCCGTAACCATTATGGATGTGAAGAGGATTAAGCCTAAACCTAAGCCAATGGCAATGCTGGTTAATGAGGCTGTTCCCAACGTGATAGCTATGATGACGCCGTCTATCAAGCAGATTGCAGACAACAATATTAGAAGTGTCGAGTGAGAAGGCAAAGTGAAAAGCGACGAATAGCGTTTAACAGCCCTCTCTATGTAATCGTTCATGGAAACATTGGAAGCCAACGGCACGTCCTCCTTTGCCAGATTCTCGTAGTCAATGCAGTTGACCAGTTCAAAAAGTTTGCTAGACGTTAGACTCAGCATGCAAATTCATAGCATCCTTGTGCCTACGCCTTAACACCCTCAAAACAACGAAAACGCAAACGATGCCGACTAGAGAGCAGACAGTAAGAAACACCGCAAGAGAAGACAACCCCCAGAACACTTCAACTTCAACAGGCACCAACGCAGCCGCAGCAACATCACCCACAACTGAGACTTTCTGCGTCAAAAACGACACGTGCGCAGTAAACTCGCCAGCTGGCACCATGTGAATTAAGGCAACTCCATCTAAACCTGTCTGCACCGTTCGAGTCCTTCCATTCTGAAACTCAACAGAAACATATGCGCCGCTAGCTGGAAAGCCAAGGACATCGGAAACCTTTATGGAAAAATCGTAGATGCGGCAGTTTACGGTTGGATTGCCGAGAGCAGCGTCGAAAGAGGCACCTGTAGGTGCCACTTCAGTGTCTTGCCACGTTATGCTCTGCCACGTTGTTGTCCCATTTTGATTATAGTAGACGGTGGAAGGGCGAAGTTGCCCAGAGACTGTGCCATTGGGAAACAAAAGAGTAAATGAGGAAGGAGGTTCGTTGATTTCTTCGCCTTTGAAGTTTTGGAATGCATCCTCAAATGAAATTGGATAGACTTGGCAGATTATTGTCCATTGGTAATCTGGAGCTAGACTGACAGAGGTGTCATTGACTGGGGAAACATTGCTGCCTTGCCATAATACTTTCCTGATCGTCCATCTGACATTGTCCAGCCAGAGATTCGCATAGGGCGTGAAGGTCAAGAGCGTATTATTAGGCGTGCTCCCTAGAATTTGAACATTGGTCGGTTTAAGAGACACTGCTTGGTCATTTGTCATGAACCGAATTGCAACTCGATACTGCAGAACATAGCCAACATTCGCCGAGAATGGAGAATCAACTGTCCTCGATGTTGCATCACGGGTTAGCCATCTTTCTCCTTCTTCACCACTAACATACTTATTGATAGTGAGAATTGTGCCAGCATCACACCAATCGCTCCACGAATCAGTTGAAAAGGCATTTCCAGATTGCCCTGTCTGAGTAAAAGTAATCGTGGCAGGAAAAGCAAGGCCAAGCCCTTGAATTGATATGGCAGCAAAATGCTGCGTGATGAATGAAGCAGTTATGGTGCCGCTTGACGTGCCAACTGTGATAGAGTGTTGCTGAGAGCCTCCGTCGCTCCATCCCATGAAGATATATCGAGTGCCAGCGCCTCCGTTTTGTGTCGAAGGCACGTTAACTAGGTGAGTTGTGTTGGGCGACCATTCAAACGATTGCGGAGCAGTATAGGTTGTTCCATCAACTTCTATCTGAAGCCCAGAAGGGTTCGTGGTTATAGTTACTGTTACCACTGGATTAGATATTGGATAGATATACCTAATACCTGCTATGTCACCTGTCGCTAATGTTCTTTTCTTAATCTCTCCCTTTGTGCAGTAACCATACATGGTTTCCTCACTGTCAGCAGTATCGTACAAGTCTCCCAAAACGAGTGTGTGCCCAACTTCATGTGTACCCACATCTTGAATGTCATACTTACCTGCCTCACCTGTCGCAGACCACGTTTCATCTTCATCGAAAACGATGTCAAATTCAATTATCTCCTGCGTAGCGGGGTTGTACCAATAAGTTGTGACAGCTAAAGTTCCATCGGGTCCGTCAATTGAACGCCAAGAGACAACATTGTAACCGTCTGATTGGTTGCTCAGTGTTGTTGTTCCCATGTAAGTGTAATCCATGAATGAACCTGCATCATCCTCCCAAGTTTGGAAACTTGCCTTAACCGCATCAAATTCGTTTGTGGTGCCCGCAATATCGGGAGTGCCAGCTTCATTAATGTAATATGGAACAGGCAAGTCATTACTAGCCCAGTGCACCCCAGAGTAACTGTAACCAGAAGATGCAGGCAAGATAAGAGAGGTTTTTCCATCAACCCCACCCACAACGGAAAGTACCCAGTTTCCTCCTTCTTCAGAAAAACCTTAACTTCTTCATTTACGAGGAAGTGTGGCTCGTCGGAAACTAAAAGTCCAATGTTTCCAATTTCGCCTCCACGATATTTGATCACAACATAGTCTTCTGCGAGGTCTCCTTTAAGGCGTTGTTCAACATGTACTTTGACATAGGTAAAGATTGTAGCTGCTTTTTCATCCCAGCGAGACTCTACGGATAGAACATTGCCAACTATTACATGATTAGATTTCTCAAATAAACCTGTAACAGAATAAGACGCTGTATCCAAAGTAGCGGTTTTAGCTGACCAACCAACATTCTGAGCATCTACCCATCGAAACCAATCAAGGCTAAACAGCGAAAAAAGACAGGTGCTGATAAGAAATGCGGTGCAAACATGGTTTCTGGCTTTAGCGTTCAAGGAGTGTTCTCCTTAAGTTTGACTCGTTCATGTTTACTTAGGGTTTCGGAATCTTCAATATTGATTCACGCAGCGTCTCAGATAAGCCTCTGCCTTGCTCGTCGTATATGATAGTTGAAATCTAATTCACGGAAAAGACAAAACCATTAAAGTTTTATCTCTGAAAGCCCTTATATAAGATTTTGCTGATAATCTTATGTCCGAAGGCAGCAACATACCCATCACTGTTTTTCATATGCTGGAAAAGAATGTAGGACGTAAGGTTCTGGTAATTCTCGACCCTTCCTACGGGTTCGAGGGAACGCTGGCAGCTATAACCCACGAGCCCGCGGGCATTTGGCTGTCAAACGCAGACGCTGTAATAATGCGAGCAACCATAGCCCAGCCAATTCCGCAAGTAGTATCCAGAGAAGACCGAAGCGAGATATTCGTCAACTTGAGAAATATCCAGCGTATTGAGATCTTGCACAAGAACAAATAGAAACCATATATCCGGTCCTTAAAATCGGTGCGGTGCAGGAACTCATTGAAAGGAGGGAGAGTGAGAGGAAGTAATAAATCTCCTTTAACCCTTGTTCCCTGCACCCGTAAACTAGAGCGTGTAATAGAGGAATATAAGAATATTCTAGTAATAAATTACTGCATTTAGTTCTATGGAAACAAGATTCGAGCAATTACCGCTGTCAATATCAGCGCTACGCTCTCCGTGGCTCGTTCCCGCACCCAAGCTCTAATTCTTTAATTGACGCAAAATCCTCAATGTAGTCTATCTTGTTCTCTGCAATTAACTGAATAATCTCTGGTATGTCAATTGGTCTCTCTGAGAGTAACCTAAAGTGCTTTTTGTTATCGAAGTCATGGAATAAAGTTGTTCTACGTGTGGCAAAACACTTTTTGAAACACGCACTTTTAACACTCTGTCTAAAGAGGTAATCATAGTTCTCTTCTTTCGTAAGGAACTTAGTTAAGCACTGTGCTTAGAACTTCACTTGTAACGCCAAGTTCCATCGTTTTTCCATATTTAATTGCGCGCGCGACGTTGTGATCAATTTGAGAGACGTCAAACGTATCGAAGTTTTGCACAAGACCAGATAAAAGCAGAAACTCCTGCGTATGAAAGCGGATGATAGATAAACATAAGAATATTACAGTATTGTTATGGAACAGGAACTTCAGGAACTCGGAATACGATTCGAGCAATCACTGCAGCTAATATAAGCGACACACTCATGATTATAACCAATTCTGGTCGTACTTTTATGCCCTGTGTTTCCTCTTCAAAAAAACGCAGTAACCCAGCGCTGGCTGCTGGCATTGGCCCCCGTTTTTCTCGTTTTTTGCTTCTTCTTTGGCTCATCTGTTTCAACCACTGACTGGATTAAGCGGCATTATTGGGTTGAGGCTAATTAATGTTGTGTTGACTGCAAGTTTTATCTTACCACGACAAGAAGATATAGCCTCTACAAAAGGTGTTCACCAATGAACTCACCTCGTGAATCCTACAATAAGACGTTTGAGCTTCTCAGCCAACATCACAAATGGTTTCAACAAAACATACCGCTCATTGCAAGCGAAAACATCCCAAGCCCCGCAGTCCGCGAAACCCTAATGAGCGATTTCGGAAACCGCTACGCCGAAGGCTGGCCAGGTGAAAGAGTCTACGCCGGCTGCACATACATTGACCAAGTTGAACTCTTATGCAGTGAAATGATGCGGAAGCTGTTCAAAGCCGAATTTGCAGATGTTCGCCCAATTTCTGGCGTAGTTGCCAACCTTGTGGTTTACACGGCTTTCACCGAGCCAAGCGATGTGATGATGGCCTTATCAATTCCCAGCGGCGGGCACATCACAATGGGCAAGAAAGAGTTTGGTGGAACAGCTGGTGCTGTTCATGGACTTGTTGTAGAATACTTACCCTTAGATTACAAAGAAATGAACATCGACGTTGAAAAAACCAAGGAAAAAGTCGCCAAGTTAGCCAAGGATGGAAAACCACCAAAACTTGTGATGTTCGGCGGCAGCGTTCTCCCTTTTCCACACCCTGTGAAAGAGTTAGCTGACACTTTTCATGAAGTCGGCGCCATTGTAGGATACGATTCGGCACACGTGTCAGGGCTAATAGCGGGAGGCGTCTTCCAATCGCCCTTAGGTGAAGGAGCAGACGTGATGTCGATGAGCACGCATAAGACGTTTTTCGGACCACAACACGGAGGAATTGTTTCCTGGAACAAGCATGCTGACCGAATAAAGCGAGCAACGTTCCCAGGCATGGTAAGCAACCATCATCTGCACGCTTTGGCAGGAGTCACCGTTGCATGCGCTGAGATGTTGGAGTTTGGCAAGGAGTATGTTCAACAGATTGTTAGAAACTCGAAAGCTTTGGGACAGGCGCTTTATGAAAGAGGCTTCAACGCGTTGGCTGAACATAAGGGGTTCACTGAATCGCATGTAATCATTATTGACATAACCAAGTATGGTGACGGTGGAACCATAGAAGGGCAACTGGAAAAAGCTAACATAATTCTGAACAGGAATTTGCTTCCATGGGACATCAAAGAAGGACGGCACTTCATGAACCCAGGCGGCATTCGAATGGGCACTTCGGAGGTTACGAGGCTTGGGATGAAAGAAAACGAGATGAAAGAAATCGCTGAATTTGTCAAACGAGTTGTTATAGACAAGGAGAATGTTGACAAAGTTAAGGCTGATGTGGCTGAGTTCAGAAAAGACTATCAGAAGGTACACTATTGCTTTGAAAACGCAACCCAAGCCTACGAATACATCAAAATCCGCTGAGAAAGTAATAGCAGGCAGAATTCAGAGAAAAACAAGGAACAAGCATACACCGTTGAGACTGGAAGCTAAGTGTGTTTGCTGCGAACGCCCATTTAACCCTAAATCATTGCCCATTCACCATGAAGGAAGAGAACATAAGGAAGTACCAGTTTGTCCACCTTGCCACTGGGCACTTCATTACGGCAACCTGGAAGTTCGGAAACGAATGAAAGGCAAGATTCATGTATGGCTGAAAACAAGAGAATGAGTACTGAACTCCAAATTGGAGAGTCTGCAATGCACATTCATGAATTCCAGAAGTTAATGAAGAAAATCTATTTTCACCGTGACTCTGAGCG
>Ga0315277_10005266_pt1 | contig 17097 bp, 10 predicted proteins | sample YL17G05_15_MG_FD_203695 | JGI IMG/M metagenome (GOLD analysis project Ga0315277, IMG submission 203695) | Sediment microbial communities from Yellowstone Lake, YNP, Wyoming, USA - YL17G05_15 | ecosystem: Environmental > Aquatic > Freshwater > Lake > Sediment | place: USA: Wyoming | collected... | reverse complement strand
AGGGGGGGAAGTTCGCGCGGAAATTCCTCGAGTTTCCGGAAGGCGGCCATCTCTTCGGCGCAGGCTCGGCAGGCCGCCAGGTGCTTCTCGACCTTGGCGGCGAGGCGCGGGCTGAGCTGCTTATCGATGGTGCCGCTCAGGAGGTCCGTCCATTTAGCGTGTCTCATCGGCGCCTCCATCACAAGTACCCGGTCATCCGAGACCGGATCTTCTGCCGGGCCCGGCTCAGCCGCGACATGACGGTGCCGGGGGAGAGGCCCAGGGTGCGGGCGATCTCGCCGTAGTCCTGGTTCTCGTAGAAGCGGAGCACGAACACGGACTTCTGTTCCGGCGGGAGGGCCTCCACGGCCTCCTGGAACTTCCGCTCGGCCTGACGGCGCACGACGGCGTCGGCCGGCTCGTCCGCCCGGTTGCGGGCCGGGACGGGGTCGGCCTTGGGGGCTTCCAGGCCCAAGGCGTCGAGCGAGACCTCCTTCTTCCGCAGCCGAAGATAGTTGAGGGAACTGTTGACCGCGATCGTCCGAAGCCAAGCGACAAAGCTCATGCCCTCCTTGAAACCGGACAGGGCAAAGTAGGCCTTGACGAAGGTCTCCTGGGCGAGGTCGTCGGCCGTCTGGTGGGACCCCGTCATCCGCCGGCAGATGGCATAGATCAGCCGTTGATGGGTTCGGACGAGAGTCTCGAAAGCTGTCATGTCTCCCTGCCGGGCTTTGGCGACGAGTCTCCGCTCCTCCAGACGTTCCGGCTCATTCATCGGAGCTCCCATGTCTATTACACCCGGACTCGGAAGATATTCCCTCGAGTACCGGCCTTATTATATACTAAACCGCATGGGTGACAAAGAGAGGGGCGGGACGAGGGCGCCGCGTCTGAGAATAAAAACCGGTCCGGAGCGTCTGTCGGATCGGAAGGCGATTTCCAGCCGAAACGAAGGGAGGACGCCGGTTTTGAAGATCAACAGACGCGGAATCGAGATCGATGTCACCCGGACCGCCGCCTGGATCCTGGCGGCCGTTTGCGCCCTGGCCATCTTCCTGTTCGTCCCGACGGCGCGCGCCATCCAGTTCTTCGTCTCGAAACGTTGGGGCCGGGCCATGTTCGGGACGGCCGTCGTCTTCGCCGTTATCGCCGCCCTGGCCCTCGTCCTCTACTATCTCATGTTCGACCGGAAAACCCGCAGGATTTCGAACTATATCTGGATCACGGCCGTGGCGGGGCTGTACTTTTTCTTTACGTACCAGCTCCGGGCCAACCCCGAAGAGAGCGTCCACTTCATCGAATACGGGCTCCTGGGCGTCTCCCTCTATATCGCCCTGAGCTTCTCGACCCGCGACCGGACGATCTACTTCGCCGCCTTCTTCATCGGATGCCTGGTCGGGTTTTTCGACGAATTCCTCCAATGGCTGATGCCCCAGCGCTACATCGACATCCGCGACGTCGGGATCAACGCCCTCGCCTCGGGGCTCCTCCAAGTCGGGATCTGGAAGGGCCTATCACCCGTTCTCATCGGAGAGCGGATCCGGGCCCGAACCCTGCGGCGGGCCTGCGTTTTGGCCGCCGCCTGCCTCGTCTGCCTCGGCCTCATGCTGGCGGCGTCGCCGCGCCGGATCGACAAGCTCATCCGGACCGTCCCGGCCCTCTCCTTTCTGCGAGACCAGGAGATTGTTTTCGAGTTCAAGTACCGGTACCGGGACCCGGAGATAGGAACCTTTCATTCCCGGATGACGAAGAGGGAGATCGCCCGGACCGACCGGGCCAAGGCCGCCGAGTACGTCCCGATCCTCAAGGCTTGGGAGGACCGCGACTACATCGAGTTCCTGACAGTCTATCCCAGACTCCTCCACCCTTTCCTCCAGGAGTTCAAGGCCCATGTCCTGCGCCGGGACAAGATGCTGGAGCATTGGAGAACGGAGACGGCCCGGGACGAGAAAGACAAGACGATCGTCGCGGCCTGCAAGGAAAACAGGCTCCTCGAAAAATATTTCCCCGAGACGCTCCGAGCCTCCGGCTACGGCTGGGATGAGGCGACCAGGCGAAGGGTTGAATCAAAGGCCGCGCGGGTTTCGTTCGTTTATATCAGCCTCGTCGCCTTCACGCCGCACGACTACCTGAACGAGAACATCTCGTGGGTATTGCTCGGCTTGGCCCTGGCCGGAATCGCGGTCCTCTGGGCCTTCGCCCCCAGATTTTAGGATACGTGATTTGGGGACATGTACGAGATTTGGGGACATGTGCCGATTCTCTGGAATCGGTAACGTGTCCCCAAATCTCAATAGAGGAATTCGGGGGACACGATACCGAACTAAGAAGTTCGGTTCATGTCCCCCGAATTCCATGTCCCCAGGAATTCCGTAATATTGTATAATGCCTGACGATGCCTGACGTCAGGGGAACGCTCGGCGGCCCTAACGAGATGATCCCGTCCGAGGAAGAGAGGGAAGATAGATGACCCGAAAAAAATTTTTCTATTTCGCAGGAATGATTCTGGCGTTCGGACTGCTGGCCTCCGGCCAAAACATCGATTTTTCAAAGAAGCCCCTTCAGTCCGAACGCAGCCGAGCCTATGACGCGCTCCATTACCGGATCAAGATCCACCTCGACCTCGACCGGAAGTCGTTCGACGGGGAGATGACCGCGACGCTGTCCGCGCTCCAGGATGGGCTGGCCGGCTGCGTTCTGGATGCCGAAGAATTCGCCGTGACTTCGGTCATCAGCGATTGGGGAGAGACCCTGAAGTTCGAACAAACGGATAAAGAATTGCGCGTGCGCCTCCCCCGCTCTTACGCCTTCGGGGAAATCCTGTCTTTCACGGTACATTACCAGGGCCGGGATCCCAAGATCGGCCTGCGGTTCTATGCGGAAACCCCGCAAAATCCGCCCTTGGTCGCCTCGGATTCCTGGCCTGATCATGTCCATCATTGGTTCCCGTGTTTCGATTATCCGAACGATAAAGCCACCCATGAACTCATCGCCACGGTCAAAACCGGATTTAAAGTCGCCTCCAACGGCCGGCTGATCGGCGTCGCCGAGGACAAGGCGGCCGGAACCTCGACCTACCACTGGTCCCAGGAGCTTCCCCATTCGACCTATCTCATCGTACTTTCCGCGGCCCCTTACATCATTGTTCATGATGCCTACAAGGCCCTTCCCCTGAACTATTGGATCTATCCTCAAGACGAGAAAAAAGCCCTTCCCACCTATGGGAAGACGCCCCGGATGCTCGAGTTCTTCAACCGGACCTTCGGCTATGACTATCCCTGGTCCAAGTATGACCAGATTTCGGTGCCGTTCGGAGGAGGCTCCGAGAGCACGTCGGCCACATTCATGGGCCACGGGATCATGATCGACGAAAAGGACGAGGAGGATTTTTCGGCGATCGGCATCGTGTCTCATGAGTTGGCCCATCAGTGGTGGGGCGATCTCGTCACCCTGCGGAGCTGGGCCCACGCTTGGCTGAACGAGAGCTTCGGCACCTATTCGGATTACCTCTATGTCCGGTATGACAAAGGCGACGACGAGGGCGCCGTCAACTTGGGAGACAAACTGAACGCCTACCTGCGGGAAGCGGCGACTCGCTATATCCGACCGATCGTCTCCGACCGGTACGATCGGCCCCAGGATATGTTTGACTCGCATTCTTATCCCAAAGGAGCGCTCGTCCTGCACATGCTTCGGTCTCTGATCGGCGATGGGCCTTTTTTCAAGACCCTCAGCCATTTCCTCCACCGGTACGCGTTCGACGTCGTGGACACCAACGATTTCATCCGCTCGGTCAAGACGGTGACGGGACAGAACCTCGACTGGTTTTTCGACCAGTGGCTCTTCAAGCCGGGCCATCCGGTCTTCGCCATCCGAAGCGATTGGGACGCGGCCCGGAAGATCCTCCGGCTCAAGGTCGCCCAGGTCCAGGATTTCGCCAAGGGCGTTCCCGTTTTCAAGATGCCGGTGGTCATCGGCCTCGACTCGGCCACGGGAAGGGAAACGAAAACGGTTTGGATCCGCGAACGGGAGGAGACGTTCGAATTCCCGGCCGAAACGAAACCCCTCCTCGTCCGGTTTGATGTCGGGAACGTCTTGATCAAGGAATTCACTTTCCCCAAGGACCGGGATGAACTCCTCTGCCAGATCGAACACGACGACGTGATGGGCCGGACCTGGGCCGCCGCGGAACTGGCCGGATTCGTCGACGATCCAAAGGCGGTCGACGGGCTTATCGCGTCCGCGCGGAGCGACTCGTTCTGGGCCGTCCGGCGCGGCGCGGTCGAGGCTCTGGGTAAGCTCGCGGATAAGCGAATCCCGGCTTTTCTCAAAACGATGTGTCTGGATTCAAGTTCAGCCGTCAGGACGGCCGCCCTCGGCGCCCTGGGCGGCCGCAAGGATCGCGGCCTGATCGAATTCTTCAAGGACCGGTTTCGGAAGGACACCAGCGCCCGCGCCCGAGCCGAGGCTTTACGGGCTTTGGGCCAAACAGGAGATCCGGCCGTCATCCCATTTCTCACCCAATCCGCGTCCCTTCCGTCTCACCGGGACATCGTGAAAAAAGCGGCCGAATGGGCCCTCCAACAAATTCAACCGCAAAAAAGGGCCGATTTCTAATGGACCGGATCGTCAAATCCGCACTGTTAAATCATCGACTCTTCGGCCTGAAGGCCGGGGCTTGTTAAGGATGACATAATTCCGGGGACATGTTGCTTATTTCTCTTGAAATAAGTCACGTGTCCCCGGAATTCATATTGATTTTAGGGGCCCAGGCAGGTAGAATCTTGGCTGGGCCAGCGTAGCTCAGTCGGTAGAGCGGCTGATTCGTAATCAGCAGGTCGAGGGTTCGAGCCCCCCCGCTGGCTTTTTTAGTACCCATGGCCATGCTCATCAAACGCCTCGAAATCCAGGGATTCAAGTCCTTCGCCGACAGGACCAAGATCGTCTTCCACCCGGGCATCACGGCCGTCGTCGGCCCCAACGGGACCGGCAAGTCCAACATCATCGACTCGACGCTCTGGGCCCTGGGCGGCCAGCGGATGAAGGCGGTCCGGGGCGACAAGGTCGAGGACATCATCTTCAACGGGAACGCCAAACGGCCGCCCCTGGGGATGGCCGACGTCACCCTGGTCCTGGGCGAGGCGGGGACCGACGAAGAGCTCGTCATCAACCACCGCGTCTTCCGGTCGGGCGAGAGCGAATACCGGCTCAACGGCAAGATCGTCCGGCTCAAGGACATCCAGGACACGCTCTGGAAGCGGGACGTCGCCGAGAAGGAATACTACGTCATCGAGCAGGGGGCGATCGGCCAGTTCGTCACCTCCAAGCCGCAGGAGAAGCGGACCCTGCTCGAGGAGGCGGCCGGCACGGCCTTCTACAAGGACAAACGCAAGCAGGCCGAGAGCAAGCTCGAGACGAGCGAACAGAACCTCCTCCGGCTCGAGGATATCGTCGCCGAGGTCGAAAAGGCGAAAAATTCCCTGCAGCGCCAGGCTTCGGCCGCCAACCGCTACCGGAAGCTCCGGGAGAGAATCCGCGAGTTGACCGGGTTCCATTTCCAGCGCCGGGTCGGCCAGATCGAAAAGAACCTCGAGGACGTCACGGCCAAGTTCAACCAATCCCTGAATCGGGAGCGGGACCTGGTCGGGCTCATCCATGAGATCGAAAAGGAGATCGCCTCCCGGCGTAAAGACGGCTGGGACCTCGAGCAAGTCCTCAAGTCCCGCCAGGAGCACGTCTACGGCCTGAAGTCCCAAGCGGTCCGGACCGAATCCGAACGCGAAAAGGACGCCCGGCGCATCGAGTATTTCGAGGAGGAGAAGCGGAAGGCCGCCGCCAACCTCGAGGAATTCGGCCGGGAAACGGCCGCCCTGGAGCGCGAGAGCGCGGAAAACGAGCGGGGCCTCGAAGAACTCGTCCGGGCCTTGGCCGAGAAGGACCGCGAGGTCGAGCGGGCCGGCCTCGAACGGACGGACGCCAAGGAGCGCATCCCGGCTCTCGAGAGCGAGATCGAGGACCTGCGCGGCCATCACCTGCAGCGGCTCGCCATCCTGACCGAGAGCCGGAACGAGTCGCTCCGCTTGGAAAAAGAATGGGAATTCCTTCTCCGGCAGGAGGAGAAGCACCGGAACCAGATCGCGGCCCAGCGGGAGCTGTCGGCCCTCCAGGAGGAAAAACTCCGGCGGGACGAGGTTGTGCTCAGCGAGCTCCGGCGCGGGCTCGAAGACAGAGAGACGCGGATCGGCGACCTCCGGACCGCGGCGGCGGAGATAGAGGCCGGGGCCGAATCGATCCGGCGGGATCTGGCCGCCCTCCAGGCCCGGCGCGAGGAGGTTTCGTTCAACCTCCAGGCACTCCGCACGCTCGAAGCCAAGGAGCGGGAGATGAACGCCGCCCCTCCCCTGCCCGGCTCGCGGGGGATCCTGGCCGATTTTGTCATTGCCGGCGATGCCGATGCTCCGCTCGTGGACATCTTCTGGAAGGAAGAGGCGAGGGCTATGCTCGTACCGGCCCAGGATTTTCTGACCGCCTTGTCCGGCGAGGCCTTGCGGGGGAGTTTTCTCCTGATACCGGCCGAGGCGACGCCGGCGGTCCCGCCCTCCCTCGCCGAGCCCGAAGTTCTGGGATTTCTCAAGTCCCGTGTCCGGCCCGGACCGGCCGCTTCAGCGGCCTTCGACCGTCTGCCCGAGGCGGTCATCGTCTCCGACCTGGCCGCGGCCGTGCGGCTCTGGGGCCGCCACCCGGGACTCAACTTCGCGACCCTTCAAGGCGACATCGTCCTGGCTTCGGGCTTGGTCAAGACCGGCCTGCGCGGAGAAGGCCTGGTGATGCTCGCCCGTGAAATCAAGGCCCGCGAGGAGCGGATGGCGGCTCAGGACCTCGAGATTCTTCCCCTCGAAGCCGCCCGCCAAGAGGTGCTCCGTTCCCTGGAGGAAGCCGGCCTGGAGATCGAGCGCGAGACGGCCCTCCGGATCGAAGACGAGCGGCGGATCGCCGAGATCGACAAAGAGCTCGGGTTCAGCCGCGCCGAAAAGGACAAGATCGAAACCGCCCTCGATGTTCTCGACCGGGAGCTCGAACTCCAGCTTCGCGACAAGGGCGAGTTCAGCCACCGCCGCGAAGGGCTGGGACTCCGGGTCCGCGAAGCCGAATCCGTCGAGAAAGAAGTCAAAGACCGTCTCGAGTCCGCCGAACGGGACTTGGCCGGGCTCATGGAGGCGGTCAGCCGGAAATGGCAGGAACACACCGAGCTCAAGGCGGGCCGGGACCTTCTCGAGGAGAGAATCGCCAACGCCCGCCAGCAAGCCCGGAGTCTCGTCCAGCGGCGCGAGGCGGCCCTGGCCAAGGTCCGCGCCCTCGAGGGCGAGATCCGGAACTGCGACGAGGAGGAGGCCCGCCTCCGCTCCCGCATCGACGAGATGGCGCGCCGGATCAAGGCCATCGAGGACGAGCGCGGCCTCAAGGAGGAGGAGCTCGGGAGCGACGAGGCCCGGCTCCGCGAGATCCGAACCGAGATCGAGGATAAGGAGCGCCGGATCGCCAAGGCCCGGGAGGACCTGGAGATCCTCAAGGAGGAACGGGTCCGTTGGGAGGTCGGCAAGGCCGAGACCGAGCGCGACCGCATCAACATCGAGGAAAGCTGCTGGCAGGAGCTCAAGAAGACGCTGATGGAGATCAAGCTCGAGCCCCCGTCCGAGGACCTTTCCGACCAGGAGGTCGAGAGCCGCCTCGAGGAGGCCCGCGAGGACCTCCAGCGATTCAAGGCCGTCAATCTGATGGCCGAAGAGGAGTATCAGGCCCAGAAGGAGCGCTTCGAGTTCCTGACCCGGCAGCGAAACGACCTCCGCCAATCCATCGACACGACCCAGGAAGCCATCCGGAAGATCGACGAGGAGAGCCGTTCCCAGTTCGTCAAGGCCCTCGAGGCCGTCAACAAGAATTTCCAGGACATCTTCGCCATTCTGTTCAAGGGGGGGACGGCCGAGGTCAAGCTGACCGAGCCCGAAACGCCCCTCGAGAGCGGCGTCGACATCGTCGCCCAGCCGCCGGGCAAGAAGGTCCAGAACCTGGCCCTGCTCTCGGGCGGCGAGAAGACGCTGACCAGCCTTGCCTTCCTGTTCGCCCTGTTCCGCTACAAGCCGACCCCCTTCTGCATCCTGGACGAGGTCGACGCGGCCCTCGACGAGGCCAACCTGGTCCGCTTCATGGAGCTGATGAAGACGATCAAGAAGGAGACCCAGTTCATCATCGTCACCCACAACTTCAAGACGATGGAGGTCGCCGACTTCATCTACGGGACGACCATGGCCGAGCCCAACATCACGAGCATCTATTCGGTCAAGCTCGACAAAAAAGAGGGCGTTCCCGGCGTCCCGCCCGGACAGGACGCGACGTGAAAGTCCAGCTGTTCGTCCCTCCCGGCGGCTACTTCGCCGAACGCTGGTCCCGGGGCTCGAGCATGCCCCCGCTCGGAATCCTCTCTATTGCCGCGGTCCTCGAGAAGGAGGGCGTCGAGGTCGAAATCGTCCCGGCTGATGTCCTCGGCCTGACCCGGCGCGCGATCGCGCAGGCCATCCGCCGCTTCGAGCCCGACATCGTCGGCGTGACCTCGACGACCGAGAACCGCTTCCAGAGCTTCGACCTCATTCGCCTGGCCAAGAAGACCCGGCCCAAGGCCCTGACCGTCCTGGGCGGCCCCCACGCCTCGATGGCCGCCGAGGACAGCCTCGCCCACATCCCGGAGCTGGACCTCGTCGTCCGGGGCGAGGGCGAGCTGACCATGATCGAACTCTGCCGGGCCCTGGATGGGAACTGGGACCCGGCCCGGGCCGCCGCCGTCCCCGGCTGCGTCCTGCGCCTCGACGGCCGGATCGTCGCGGCTCCGCCCCGCGCCCCGATCCAAGACCTCGACACCCTCCCCTTCCCGGCCTTCCACCTCGTCCCCTTCGAGAAATACAATTTCGTCATCGACGTCCCCGGCCGGGGGCCGCTCCCGGCCGTCAACATCATGACCGGCCGCGGCTGCCCGTTCGCCTGCAACTTCTGCGCGACGCCCGTCAACTGGGGGCGCCGCGTCCGGATGCGTTCGCCCGAGAACGTCGTCGCCGAGATCGAGGCCCTCGTCCGCCGCTACGGGGCCAAGGTCGTCTTCTTCTACGACGACACCTTCAACGCCGATCCCAAGCGGGTCGGGCGGATCTGCGACCTCATTCTGGAGCGCAAGCTCGATGTCTTATGGCGCTGCGAGGCGCGGCTCGACCTCATCGACAAGCCCCTGCTGGCCAAGATGAAACAAGCCGGGCTGTTTCATATATCGTGCGGGCTCGAGGCGGGTTCGGAGCGGGTCCGGAATCAAGTTGTCGGGAAAAAGATCGACATCGCCGACTTCCACAACCTCGTCCGCTGGTGCGAGGAGCTGGGGATCATCCCCAACGCCTTCTTCATCTTCAGCCACCCGACCGAGACCTGGGACGAGGCCAGGGAGACGATCCGGATCGTCGAGGAATACAAAGACCGGGTCGAGGCGACCGTGGCCATCCTCCACGTCTATCCCGGAACGCCCCTGGAACGGACCGCCAAGGACCTGGGCGTCCTGCCGCGGGACTTCAGCTGGGCCAAACGCCACGACCGGCGCATCATCACCCTGCTCGCGGCCCAGGGCGACGTCCCGTTGTTCATGGATAAGCTGTCCTGGGCCCAGGTCAGCGAGCTCCTCTTCCGCTGGTCCCTGGGCGGAGGCCGGATTTCGATCGCCCGCAAGATCCCGCGCATCCTCAAGAACATCCGGTCCTTCGGGGACATCAAGCGCTATACGATCATGGCCTGGGTTTTCCTGCGCCTCCGCTTGGGGCGCCGCAAGAACCGCAAGACATGACAACGGGGATCGTAAGGGACGCCCGCTACCTCGACCATAAGACCGGCGATTTCCACGTCGAGTGCCCGATGCGGCTCGAGGTCATCTACGGGATGCTCGACGAGGAGCCCGGCGCCTGGACCGAAATCCCGGCCCGGCCGGCCAGCGATGAGGAAATCGGCCGGATCCACACGGCGCGGCACATCCAACGCATCAAGGACACTGAGGGAAAAGAGCTGGTCGCGCTGGACGCGGATACGGCGACCTCGCCCGGCTCGGCTCGGGCGGCCTTCCTGGCCGCGGGCGGATTCATCGAAGCTGTGGGGGCCGTCATGCGGGGGGACGTCGATAACGCGTTTGCGCTGGTCCGCCCGCCGGGACATCATGCCGAGGCGGATAAGGCCATGGGGTTCTGCCTATTCAACAACGCAGCGGTCGGCGCCTGCTCGCTTGTCGAGGATCACGGCTTGAAACGAATCCTTATCGTGGATTGGGACCTCCACCACGGAAACGGAACCCAGAACTCGTTCTATTCGACAGATAAAGTCCTCTACTTCTCGACCCATCAATTCCCACTCTATCCAGGGAGCGGCCATTGGCGTGAGATCGGCCAAGGGCCGGGCGAAGGATATACGCTCAACGTCCCGCTCTGGGCGGGCAAGGGTGACGCAGACTACCTCCATGTCTTCAGAACGATTCTTAAGCCGGCCGCCCTGGCCTACAAGCCCGAATTCGTGATCGTCTCGGCCGGGTTCGACATTTACGGCGGGGATCCCCTGGGCGGGATGGAGGTCACGGCGGAAGGATTCGGCGCGTTGGCGGCCGAGCTGATGGACATCGCCCTGGAATGCTGCGGTGGACGGCTGGCCCTGGTCCTCGAGGGCGGCTATAACGGTAAGGGGCTAAAGGAAGGAGTGCGGGCCATCCTCAACCAGCTCAGCGGGCGAGCGCCCCGGCCACAAATCCCGGCAGATCCTTCGCCCGGACTCTTATCCGAGCTCGAGCCGATGAAAAATCTTTTCCGCTCCTTCCGGCCGGTTTTGTAGCCATTCCCTCATGGCCATTCTACGGGCGGCGGAAGGAGAGCGACGATGAGATTCGCCGGAAGAGTCTTCAAATGCGGATTTCATTGGGCGGTTGAAGTCCCCATCCTCGATGTCGTGACTCAGGGACGGTCGAGGCGGGACGCCCCTGAAATGATCGCCGATGCCATCGAGTCCCTCGTCCGCCGGGATGGATTTGTGATCAAGGTCTTCCCCGGCGCCGGTGAGGAATTCGAAATCGGAGCCACGGACGAGGCGGCGTTAACCGCGCTTCTTCTCCGCCGAGCCAGGGCTCGATCCGGTTTGAGCCTGGCCGAAGTCGCCGCCCGCCTCGGAGCGAAATCCATCAACGGCTATGCCCGTTATGAGCAGGGCCGCTCCATACCCAGCGTCCGGAAATTATCGCAGCTCTATGCGGCGGTGGGGCGGACGGGGGATTTCGTCCTCATCGAAAGCCGTTCCTGATTCCCGGAGGATCGCCCGGCGAGAATGCGGCCGACCCATTCGGGCTTGATAAGCCAGAGGTCTACCGGTCTTACTGCTTGACCAGTTCGACCCGGCGGTTCTTGGCCCGGCCCTCCTCGGTGTCGTTGGACGAAACGGGCGCAAACTGGCCGCATCCGTAGGCTCTCAAGCGGTCAGGAGCGATGCCGTGGTCTCGGACAAGCGCCTGGAGGACGGCCTCGGCCCGGTCCTGGGAGAGCTTGATGTTGCCGTCCACGCCGCCCACGTTGTCCGTGTGGCCCACCACAAAGACCTTGAGGCTCGGGTCGGCTGTCAGGAGCTTGGCGATCTCCCCGACGGCCTGCGCCGACTCGGGCTTGATGGCGGACTTCCCGGTGTCGAAATAGATACCGTAGACCGCCGCGTGGCCCGTGACCCTGATGTCGTTGCCGAAGGCCGCCGCGTCCGCCACGATGTACTGCTCCATCGCTCTTTTCTCGACGATCCGCAGCCAGATCTTGCCGTTCCCCTTCTCGATCTGCGCCCACGCTTCCTGGCCGTCCTTGACGATCTTCCCGTTCACCCAACGGTCCGGCACGCTCTGGAGAATCGTGCCGCCCACCTTCCGGATGGCGTTCTCGTAGTTCCGGACGACGGCGAGACCGCTCGGTTCGTTGGCCCGTTGTCCGGTGAAAGCGTAGCTGATGAAGGTGAACTTGCCTTCGACCGGGGTCTTCGGGCCCTTCGTCGACGAGAATTCGTAGACCCCGAAATCCTCGACCTTGCAGGCCTCGATGCGGTATTCCGGCATGCGCGTGGGGAACAGCGGGTGGTCCTTACAGCCGGCGCTATCCGACTGCTGGGCGGAGACGCCCGTCGCCAGCAAAAGAAATCCTGCGCTCATCAGAACGATCAATGCCTTTTTCATGGTCTGTCTCCTCTCTCTTTCCTTATATTGGCGGACCGCATGTCAACTGCCCTTCGTGACCTGGCTGAAGTCGGCCTTCCCCAAATTGGCGATGACCCGTTCGCCGACGCTACCCCGCCTTGCAGTACACATGAACCGTTTTCGGTTCATGAGTGCAGCGGCTTCGCAGTACTCAAGGAGCCGTAACAACGGCTCCTTGGGTGCCGCCTTTCGTGCCGGGGAGTCGAGGGGTTGACTTCCAACACCTCATGATAGCGGAAAGCCTCGGCCGCCGCAAACGAGACCTCCGCAAAGACGCGCGAGGGGCGTCAAGACCCCTCCCGGTTCCAGGTGTCATTAAAAGCGGACAGGTTTTCAGGGATAGCTGCCTGATTCCAGGCTGGATAAATGGCATAATTCTTGCTAAATTAAAAGCAGGGCATAACCCGGGAAAAGCGGGCTTTTTCCCGGAAAGGAGCTTGAACATGAGAAAAATGGCGATATTGGCGGGATTCCTTCTCGTCTTTATGTCATCCTGGGCATTATCGGGTCAGGCTGAGGAGACGAAATATACCAACGCCTCCGTCGCCAGGCTCAACCATACCGAGGGCTCGAGCTACGTCCAAAGAGCGTCCGACCTCGCTTATGAGGAAGGCATCGTCAACATGCCCATCGGCGAGGGCGACCGCCTGGGCACAACCGACGGCCGGACCGAAGTCTACCTGGGCAACCGGAGTTACGTCCGGCTCGATAAGAACACCAAGGTCGATTTCCTCGAATTTCCCACAAAGAGTACGGAGCGGACCAAGCTCCGGCTCTGGACGGGCAGCATTTACATCAATGTCCGGGACCTGCGCAAGGAAAGATCCGTGGAGCTTCAGACAGCCGACGCCACCTTTTATATCCTCGATAACGGCCTCTACCGTCTCGATGTCATGGAGAACGCCGAGAGCGAGGTTCTTGTCTTCAGGGGCGTCGTCGAGGTTTCCGGGGAAGAAGGCTCGGTCCTGGTCAAAAGCGAGCAGAAGCTCGCCGTCTCCCGGGGACGGATCGCCGCCAAGCCGGCCTCTTTCATGACCACGGCCGCGGACGGATTCGACGATTGGAACGAAGCACGGGAAGCCAAGTTGCGGACCGTCATCGCCGAGCGCCGCCTCCCCTCCGAGCTCGAGGACTTCGAAGCCGAGTTGGACGCCTTCGGCCGATGGTCCCAGGTCGAACCCTACGGCTGGGTCTGGGTGCCCGGGGGAATCGACGCCGAGTGGTATCCCTATCATAACGGCAGCTGGACCTGGCTCCCCCTCTGCGGTTGGACATGGGTACCTTATGAGCCTTGGGGTTGGGCCACCCATCACTACGGCCGCTGGCATTGGAACATGGGTCTCGGCTGGTACTGGATTCCGATGGCCTACTGGGGGCCGGCCTGGGTCAACTGGTGGTGGAACGATTATTATTACGGCTGGGCCCCGCTCTCCTACTGGGGCTATCCGTGCGTCGTCATCGGCAACGTCTTCTACGGCCGCTGGGAAGATCCCCACTACCCGATCGGATCGAGGGCGGTGACCGTCGTCCGCAAGGACCAGCTCAAGGCCAGGGACGTCTCTAAGGTCGCTTTGTCCAGGGACGCCCTCCGCGACGTCGGGGACATCCGCTTGGGCGCCCAGGCGCCGTCGGTCCGGCCCGTCCCCGGATCCCTGTTGGCGGACCCCGTGGATGGGAACCGGGTACTCCTCCGCAAGGACGGAAACTCCGAGCGGCTCGTCCCGCGCGAATTCCGGGAGGGCGGACTTCTCCGCGATCCGGGCGAGTCCCCGGGCCGCTACATCGGCGAGTCCCAGGGCCGCTACATCAAGGGGATCGAACCCGGCTCTCCATCGCTGCTGCCGGGGGAACGAAGGATCCGCAGATTCGACTCCTCTCCCGACGTTTCGCTCCGCCGCTATTTCGACGGGGAATCGGGCACCAAATCGGGATCCTTTCTGAGCCGGATCTACAGATCCATCACCGGCAACAGCCCCTCGTCCCGGAGCTCATCCGGGAGCTCCTACGCGCCGCGGTCGTCGGGTTCAAAGTCGTCGGGATCGGGATCCTCCCCGTCCGCCTCGCGGGGATCGTCGTCCTCGCGCGGGTCTTCGGGTTCGCGGCCTTCGGGGAGCGTCCGCAAGAAATAGGACGCCATCGGGGACGGCGGCCGGCGCGCCGCCCGTCAGTGATCCTCTTCGGCTTTCTCCACGGAGTAGTAGTCCATCGTCATCATATGGTCCATGTGGGAGCAGAAGCGGACCGGCTCGGTCCCCGGGACGAAGATCTCTTTGAGCGGGAACAGGCAGAAGGGCGTCGCCAGCAGGCCCGTTTTCCGGTCGATCTCGATGAAGGTTAAATTGGGCGGGACTTCGAATTCCTCGACCGGGATTTCGACGCCGGCCGCCTCGGCTTTCTTTTTTTCGTCGTCGATCAGGTTCTTGAAGAAGTCGATCCAGACGGGAAGGGCGGCCACGGCGCCCGACTGGCGGTTGCCCAGCGTTATTTGCGTGTCATAGCCGATCCAGACGCCGGCGCAGAGCGAGGGCGAGAATCCCACGAACCAGGCGTCGGTGAAGTTATTCGTCGTCCCCGTCTTGCCGCCCAAGGGCTTTTCCAGGAAACTTGCCGCGGCAGCCGTCCCGCGCTGGACAACGCCCTGGAGGAGGCTCGTCATCATGAAGGCCGTCTGGGGCGAGATGACTTCCTCGGATTCGACGCGGGTTTCCTCGAGGATGTTCCCGTCCTTGTCCTCGATCTTGGTTATGAAGTAGGGCTTTATTCGGACGCCTTTGTTCGGGTAAGTCGTAAAGGCCGAGACGAGCTCGGCCAAAGTGACCTCGAAGGCGCCCAGGGCCAGGGACATATAGGGGTAGACGGTTGAGGTGATCCCGAACTTCCGGCAGTACTGGACGCCGGTCTGGGGCGAAATGGCTTGGAGAATCCTGGCCGTGACGACGTTGCGCGACTCCTCGAGGCCTCTGCGGAAAGTAACGGAGCCCTTGTATTTTCCGTCATAGTTGGGAGGCGTCCAGGCCTCGCCCGTCCATTTATCCTCGAAATTGACCGGCCAGTCCTGGAGGATGCTCGCCGGCGTAAAGCCGTTTTCCAGGGCGGCCGTGTAGAGGATGGGCTTGATGGCCGATCCGGTCTGGCGGAGGGCTTGGGTGGCCCGGTTGAACTGGCTCCGCTTGAAGGAATAGCCCCCGATTAAAGCTTTAATCTGGCCGGTCAACGGATCGACGGCAAGAAACGCCCCTTCGATCTGCGGTTCCTGGTCGAGGGAGACCTGGGCTTCTTTTTTTTCTTCGTCGACGCCGTTGACCAAGACCAGGACGACATCCCCGCGCTTGATCAGGGTATCGAGGGCGCCCGCCTTGGTCCACGGAATGCCGGCATTGGACATCCGGCCCGAATAGTCTTTGAGCCTGAGCACGGCCTCCTTGCGCGAAGCGGTCAGGACGACGGCTTCGACGAGATCTCCGGGCTGGAGGGCCGGGACGCGCCAGCTCGGGAGCCAGACCTTTTCCAGCTCGGTATGTCCCTCGGCCAGGAGGTTCTTCTTGTCCTTCCGCCAGCCTTTTTTCTTATCCATGTCGCGCAGCCCCTTGTTGAGGGCTTTTTCGGCGAGTTCCTGGTAGCGCGGGTTGAGCGTCGTGTAGACCTTGAGGCCGGCCCGATAGAGGGCGTTGCCTCCGTAGGTCTTCTCGAGGTGCTTGCGGACCTCCTCGAAGAAGTAGGCGCCGAACTCCGACTCGTCCCTGCGCAGGGGAAGGACGGTCATGGGCCGGCCTTTGGCCGCCTCGGCCTGCTCCTTGCCGATGAAGCCTTCTTCGGCCATCCGGGTCAGGACGTGGTTGCGGCGGCGGAGAGTCTTGTCATAGCTATTATAGGGTGAATAGATCGAAGGCCCCCTGAAGATCCCCGCGATCACGGCGCACTCTTCGAGGTTCAGCTCTCCGACGCTCTTTCCGAAGAAGAGATTGGCGGCGGCCTCGATTCCGCAGGCGCCGTGGCCGAGAAAGAATTTATTGCAATACATCTCCAGGATTTTTTCCTTGGAATATCGTTTTTCGATTCGGAGGGCCAGGAGCCATTCCTTGAGCTTGCGGGACAGGGTCTGCTGCGTATAAAGGAAATATTCCCGAGCCAGCTGCTGGGTAATGGTGCTGCCGCCCTCGAGACGGCCACGGCGGCCGAGTCTAAGGTTCTCTTTGACAGCCCGGAGGATTCCCCGGTAGTCGATGCCCTTGTGCCGATAGAAACGCGGGTCCTCGGTCGCGATGATGGCCTTCTTGAGCAGATCGGGAATCTTCTCGTAGGGAATGACGATCCGGCGTTCCTCGGCATACTCCTTGACGGGCTTTCCGTCCTCGGCGTAGATGGTCGTGATGATCTTGGGCTGAAATCGCTCGAGCTCTTCGACATCGGGGAGATTGCGGCGGGCGCCCACGTAAAACCCGACCGCGACGCCCAGGCCGATGGCGGTCAGGAAGAGGAAAGCGAGGAGGCTTCTCCTCAAGAGCCTGCGTTTGTCGATCTTGCGGATCTTGATGATAAAGACGGGCTTCTTCCTGCCCGGTTCGTTCTCGCCTGTCATATTAACTCCGCTATTTTTGCGAAGATCTTGTGGTGGACGGCCTCGGCCGGCTCCGAAGCGTCGACCGCCACGAACCGCCCGCCCCTGAAACGCCGAAAGATGGACCGGACCTTGCGAAGGTAGTCCTCCCGCTCGAAGAGCTCGTCCCGCGTCCCGCGGTCCCGGATCCGCCCCAGTCCCCTCTCCGGGTCGAGGTCGAGGATGAAGACGAGGTCGGGCGGCACGGCGAACTCCTCGTTGAGGCGCCGGA
>Ga0315277_10005264_pt1 | contig 17100 bp, 14 predicted proteins | sample YL17G05_15_MG_FD_203695 | JGI IMG/M metagenome (GOLD analysis project Ga0315277, IMG submission 203695) | Sediment microbial communities from Yellowstone Lake, YNP, Wyoming, USA - YL17G05_15 | ecosystem: Environmental > Aquatic > Freshwater > Lake > Sediment | place: USA: Wyoming | collected... | reverse complement strand
CTGTTCTTGCAGAAAGTTGTATAGATTTCAGTTTGGGATTTACCTTTCTGCTGTTCTTAAGCAAAAGCTCTAAATCGACATCGAGATGATTTAACAGGTCGAGTTTGTTGACCAGTAACAAATCGGCTTTTCGGAAAGCAACCGGGTATTTAACCGGTTTATCCTCCCCCTCGGTCAAGCTCAAAACGATGATTTTTTTATCCTCACCCAAGTCAAACCCGGCTGGACAGATCAGGTTTCCGATATTCTCAATGAAAAGGATTTGAATCGAGGAAAGGTCAAGAGAGCCAAGCGCCTCCTTGACCATGTTAGCATCCAGATGACAGGCTCCGCCTATGGAGTCAGTATTTATCTGAATTACCGGGATGCCATATTTAGCCAATCTCCGGGCATCATTTGAGGTTGAAACATCACCTTCGATTACTCCAATCTTGAAATCTTTTTTCAACCTCTCTACGGTCTTTTCCAAAATCAGAGTCTTCCCTGCCCCGGGCGAACTCATGAGGTTTAAGGTTAAAATCCTTTTTTTTCTCAAGATAGTTCGGTTTTCCTCAGCGATGGTATCATTTGCTTTGAGAACATCCTTAAGAACTTTTATCTTCATAACTTACTCCTATTCTATCTCAAAAGAGTCTATATAAAATTCCTCTCCGGACAAAATTTTTATCCGGCAGGATTTACAATCCGGACAGACAAAGATGGCTTCCTCAGGTGAGAAATCCTTGCCGCAGTTTTGACACTTACAAGTAAGAGGAACTTTTTCGATAACCAATTCCGCGTTTTCGCATGGAGTCTTTTTAGAACAAAACCCAAAGGAAAAAAGTAACGCCTCCGGCTCTACAAAGGAAAGCTTTCCCACTCTGAGGTTAACCTTGCGGACCGTTCCTTTTTCCTCCCTTTTCTCAAGTTCCTCTTCGATTACCTGTATGATTCCCTGGGCTAATGAAAGCTCGTGCATAATCATTCCTTTAACAGATTCTTGGAAACTGTTCGCCTAAGGGCATATCCACGACTCTGGTTCCGCCATATCTGGTTTTAAGAGCCACCATCCCTTTGTATCCTGCGGTTATCTCTCCGATGATTTCAGCATCCCTGCCCAGCTTGTTCCCCTTCATAATCTTCAGAATTTCCTTTGCTGCCCTGGAGGTAGCGATAACTATCACTTTACCCTCATTAGCCAGATACAAAGGGTCGTATCCCAGAAGTTCGCAGAAGCCAGTGACTTCATCCCTGATCGGAATTTTATCCTCGTACAGAAGCGCGCCGAACCTTTTGTCTGTAACCATCTCATTTAAGACTGAGGCTAAGCCTCCACGCGTGGGGTCTCGCATGAATTTTATCTTATCTTTAAATTTCAGAATCGAGCCGATCAGGCCAGAAAGAAAAGCACAGTCGCTTTTTAACATGGTCTGGAATTCCAGACCAGCCCTTGAAGAAAGAATTGCTGTGGCGTGGTCGCCTATCGTTCCGCTGAGGATGATTATATCTCCAATTCTTATCTTCTCTCTTCCTAAATCGATCCCGTCTCCAATGGTGCCAATTCCTGAGGTATTGATAAATATTTTGTCCGCGCTTCCTTTTCCCACCACCTTGGTATCCCCGGTCACAATCCTGACTCTTGCTTTCTGAGCGGTTTTTTTCATAGATAAGATGATTTTCTCCAAAATATTTTTCTCTAACCCTTCCTCGATTATCAAAGAGCAGGAAAGGTAAAGCGGTATTGCACCCATAACCGCAAGGTCATTGATAGTTCCGCAGACTGCTAATTTTCCTATGTCTCCACCCGGGAAAAAGATCGGCTGGATTACATAGGAATCAGTGGTGAAGGCAATTTTTTGTCCGTTTAATTCGAAGACCGCCGAGTCCTCCAACCTATTCAGGATTTTGTTGTTGAAGTTCCCTTTAAGCAGCTCTTTGATCAACTCTGAAGAGAGTTTCCCGCCGGCACCATGCGAGAGACTTATTTTCTCGCCTGATTTTTGTTCTTTAGGCATTTAAATTCTCTTTGTAAATATAAGAGAAGGTAGCCGCACCCTTAAGCGTGCGAAAGGAACGCAGGCTAAAGCCTGCGACTACCTCTAACTTGCCCATACTTAAAATAAGCTTGACAGGAACCTTCAGATGAGACCATGCAGGGTCCGATTGGATATTGAGGGTTGCATTTTACCGCAAAGAAGGGGCAATCTGAGGGAATCTTCTTTCCCTGAATCACCAAGCCACACAGGCAACCTTTAGGCTCTCTGGTTTTCTCTACCTGTACATTTACCTGGGTAAGAGCATCGAATTCTTTATAATCATCTCCAATTCTCAGACCAGAGAACGGGATCATACCAATACCTCGCCAGATTGAATCCTCTTTTTCAAAAACCTCATCCATCAGCCCTAATGCCTTCAGATTTCCATTGCCTTTGACTGCACGAACATACTGATTAGAGATTTCGGGCTTTTTCTTTTGTATCTGACTCAATAAAATATAAAGGGACTGGAAAAGATCTAAAGGCTCAAATCCGGAGATGACGCAGGGAATTTCAAATTCCCTGACCAAAAATTCATAAGGTTTTGTCCCGATGATAGTGCTCACATGTCCCGGGCAGATAAAACCGTCTACTTTTAAATCTTTTGATTCAGCCAGGAATCTCAGAGCCGGCGGGACCAGTTTGTGAGCTGACAAAACGTAGAAGTTTCTGACCTTTTTCCTTCTGGCTTCTTTTAAAGCGAATGCCACTGTAGGAGCAGTGGTTTCAAATCCGACCCCCAGAAAGACTATTTTTTTGTCCGGATTGTCCCGGGCGATCTCCAGGGCATCCAGCGTGGAATAGACGACCCTTATATCATTCCCTCCTGTCTTCTCTTTTTCCAAAGAGGAGGAAGAGCCAGGCACCTTCATCATATCCCCGAAGGTACAGACTATGATATCCTCTGATCTGGAGAGGGCAATGGCTCTATCCAGATAATTATTCGGCGTCACGCAGACCGGACACCCCGGTCCAGAGATCAATTTTATGTTGTCTGGCAAAATGCTCTTGATTCCAGACTTGAAAATGGAAACCGTATGCGTTCCGCATACCTCCATTAGAGCAATATTTTTTTGGATCTTTCTGGCAGAATCCCTGATCTTTTCTGCCAGCATTTGAGCGATCTTAGAATTAGAAAGTTCGTCTTGAAAATTTCTATTCATTTTCAAATCCAGAAAGTTCTTCAAATAATTTCAAGGTTTCCAATGCTTCTTCTGGCTCCATTTTTTGAATCGCAAAACCGGCATGCAAAATCACGTAATCCCCTTTTTTGACGTTTTCCAGAAGCTCTAAATTGATCTTTTTTTTGACCCCTTTGAACTCCGCAACCCCCTCATTTCCTTTTACCTGCACGATTTTTACCGGAACACCTAAACACATATCAGATCCTCTGGTTAGCAATCACTGCCTGCCCTAACGAAATTCCTCCATCATTTGGAGGAACCAGGTGATGGGTGTAAACTCTGAATTTGTTCCTACTTAAAACCGCATAAGTCCTGTTTAACAGAAACATATTCTGAAAAACCCCTCCTGATAGACAAACCGAATTCAAGTCATATTCTTTTCTTAATTTTGAACAGACTTCATTTATGATCTGAGCCATAGTATTATGGAATCTGGCGGAGATTTTTGATTTCTTCTCCTTTTTAATTAAGTCATTCACCACGCCTTTTATTATCAGCTCTGGATGGATAAGGTACGAATCATTTTCCCTGGTTATCTCATAATCATATTTCCCTTTGATGTTTTCCTCTGCCCAGAACTCTAATTCGATTGCCGGCTGTCCTTCATAGTTGGTTTTTTCTCTGAAGTTCAAAAGCACTGAGACCGAATCGAATAGTCTGCCTGCGCTGGAAGTCAGAAAAAGATTCACCTTCTGATCCAGCATCTGCTTTATTAAATTCCATCTGGAAAGATCAATTCTCCGCACGAATTCTAAATTCAGGTTTAAAAAATCTTCCCCATAACAGGCATAGAGATATGAAACCGCCATCATCCAGGGATGCTTTATTGCCGCCTCTCCACCCGGCATGGAGACGTATTTGAAATGAGCCATTCTTTGAAAACTTTTCAGATCTGCCAGAAGGAACTCTCCTCCCCAGATATTTTCATCCTCCCCATAACCGGTCCCATCAAAGGCGACCCCGATCACTTTCTGGCTGACTTTATTTTCAGCCATGCAACTGGCAATATGGGCATAGTGGTGTTGAACTGGAATCTTCCTGATATCCGGCAAAGATAAAGCATACTTGGTGGACAAATATTCAGGGTGCATATCGTAAGCCACAACTTCCGGCTTGACCGAGCAGAGCTTTTTGAATCTTTCGATCTCTTTGGAGTAAAAATCCAGGGTCTCATAATTCTCCAGGTCCCCAATATGGGTGCTGGGAAAGGCAAAACTGTCCCTGGCCAAACAAAAGGTGTTTTTGAGCTGGGCACCTGTGGCTAAAATGTGCTTTTTGAATTTCAGGTCTACTTTTATTGGCAGCGGAACATACCCTCTCCCCCTTCGCAAGACCATTTCCTTGCCACTGAATATTCTGGCAACTGAATCATCGCAGCGCCTGTGTATTTCCCGGTTGTGAAAAAGAAAATAGTCTGCTATCTTTTTTAATCTTTCAAAAGCCTCTTTATCCTCATAAGCAATAGGCTCATCTGACTGATTCCCTGAGGTCATTACCAGGATCAGATTTGAATTCCTTAGCAAAAGATGGTGTAAAGGAGAATATGGGAGCATAACCCCTAAATTTTTTTGAAGGGGTGCCACTTCTGGAGCAATCAAATCGACTTTCTTCTTTTTCAAAAGGACAATCGGACGCTGAACCGATTGTAATAATTCAATTTCAGATGGATTAAGCTTACAAAACCTGCGGATGGTTTCCAGGTCTTTTGCCATCAATGCAAAAGGCTTGTCTTCTCTATATTTTCTTTTCCTCAAAACGGATACAGCCTTCTTATTCATAGCATCGCAGGCTAAATGATACCCGCCTATCCCTTTAATGGCAATTATGTAACCTTTTCTGAGAAGTTCTATAGTGGTGAGAATATGGTCAGTAGTACTTGACCTGTTTCCCTGATTATCTGTTAAAGTTAACCTTGGCCCGCAAACCGGACAGGCATTGGGTTGAGCATGAAATCTCCTGTTTTGAGGATCATGATACTCCTGACCGCAATCCGCGCACATCTTAAACGCAGACATCGTGGTTTTCTCTCTGTCATAAGGGGTATCCTGGATGATGGTCAACCTTGGACCGCAATTGGTGCAGTTCAAGAATGGATAATTAAACCTGCTGTCCTCTGGATCAAAAAGCTCATTCAGACAATCCGGGCAGGTAGCCAGATCAGGTGAAACCAGGACAGTTTTTGTCTCCTTTTTTTTGCTTTCCCTGATCGTAAAATCCCTAAAACCCTGGATAGCAATCTTCAAAGTCTTCATTTCTACTATTTTTGATTGAGGAGGGGCTGCCCTTCTTATTCCGCTAAGAAATCTATTTAAATCAATTTTCCCCCCTTCTGCTTCAATCTCCACACCGTCGGTGTCGTTTAAAACGTAACCCTTCAGACCAAATTTTCTTGCTAAGTTGTAGATAAATGGTCTAAAACCTACCCCCTGAACTATCCCTTTGACTTCGATTCTGATACCAGGCATCTTACAAAAGATGGAAAATTATGAAGAGATTCGCTCAAATGAATTAACAGGATTAATATAACATAATTAATACGATTTCGCAAGCTACTTTGTTAAATTTTTCACAATCTTTTTATGTTTTAAATAGGAGTATTAAGATTATATAACCCTTAAAAGTGCTGATTATATTAGGTAAAAAGGATTATTTAGCTCGTTTACCTTAAGATTTTCCTTGACAGGAAAATCGATGAACTTATATTATTTTGTGAAAAGATTCACAATTCGCGCGATGCTTTTCTTTGAAAAAACAACTTAAAGGAGGTCTTTATGGTTTTAGAACGAAGGAAGTTCCTCCAATTAATCGGCGGCTCAGCAGCCGCAATGGGACTTTCTCACCTCTGGCTTCCCAAGATAGTCCAGGCAATGCTGGAAAATCCTGGTAATCCTCCGGTAATCTGGTTTCAGGGACAAAGCTGCACTGGCTGCTCAATCTCCACTCTTAATACTGTTTACCCCAACATAGCCAAGGTAATAACTGAGATTATCAGCCTGGAGTTTCATCCCAGCATCATGGCATCCTCAGGTGAACAGGCCTTGAAGATCCTGGATTATGCCCTGGAAAATCAGGCTGGCAAGTTCGTCCTGGTGGTAGAGGGAGCTATCCCAACCCAGTCTGCTGGTGCATACAGCACTATGGGAGAAAAAGATGGAAAACCAATAACTGCCTTAGATTGGGTAACCCGCTTGGGAAATGCCTCCAAAGCAATTTTAAACGTAGGGACCTGTTCCTCTTTTGGAGGAATCCCCGCGGGCGCACCTAACCCGACCGGTGCTAAAGCGGTAAGAGATATTCTGCCCAAAGCTACGATGATTAATATACCTGGTTGCCCTCCTCATCCGGACTGGGTCATCGGGACAATCGCACATGTCTTGCTCTATGGAATACCTGAGCTGGATAAAGATCTCCGCCCCTTAGTCTTCTACAAAGGGCTTATTCATGAGAACTGCGAGAGAAGAGCAGATTTTGAAGCAGGCAAGTTCGCTAAAGATTACGGTGAGGAAGGATGCCTTTTTGAATTGGGTTGCAAGGGGGCTATGGCATACTGTGACGTTTCCATTAGAGGATGGAACAATGGAGTGAACTGGTGCAACAGGAGTGGTAGTCCTTGTATCGCCTGTACTGAACCGACTTTCCCCGACCATAATGGATCTGGATTATACGGTCTTTTAGATAAGGACTCAATCCTGGGAATCCCTTGGAGGAAGGCTGAGGCTGACAAACCTAAAAAGCTGGTCAAGTTGACTTAAGAAAGGAAGATAACCTATGGCAAAAAAGATCACAATCGACCCTGTTACCAGAATAGAGGGTCACCTTAAAATAGACTTGGATATAGAGAACGGCAAGGTCTCAGATGCCAGAACCTCCGGCGAGATGTTCAGGGGATGGGAGATTATCCTTAAGGACAGGGACCCGAAAGATGCCCAGATGATCACCCAGAGAATTTGTGGGGTTTGCCCCTCTCCTCACGCTCAGGCATCTACCTTATGTCTGGATGATGCTTTTGGCATCGACCCGCCGGATAACGGGAGAATAATGCGAAATCTGATCCTGGGAGCAAATTACATCCAGTCGCACATACTTCATTTTTACCATCTGGCAGCCCTGGACTATGTGGATGTGACTGCCATTCTCTCCTATACCGGAAACGACCCTGGATTGAACAAAATTAAGTCCTGGGCAAAAGCAGAGGTGGATAGCGGCAGACTTACTGGTGTGGCTCCGTTTCTTCCCAGATTGAAAGGGGATTATATTACTGATGCTGACGTCAATATCTCTGCACTTGCTCACTACCTGACCGCCCTAGAAATCACCAGAAAGAGCCAGGAGATGCTTAGCATCTTTGGCGGAAGAATGCCTCACGAGATAGCGGTAATGCCAGGAGGAGTTTGCGAAAGGCCCACAGTAGATAAGATGACCTCTTTTCTGTATAGATTGAAAGAGCTTCAGTCCTTTATCGATAATGTTTACATCCCGGACGTTTTAACTGTGGCTAAAGCATATCCGCGCTATTTTGAGGTCGGCAAGGGATGCGGAAATCTTCTATCCTATGGTGTGTTTGAGGAGAACAATGAGGGAACTAAGAAATTCATCTCTGCGGGAGTTTATCTGGATGGAAAGGCACAGCCGTTTGACCCTGCCAAGATATCCGAGCAGGTGAAGTATTCGAAGTTCTCATCTAAGACCGGCTTACATCCTTCCCAGGGTGAGACAGTTCCTCAGCCGGATAAAAAGAATGCTTATTCCTGGGTAAAATCCCCACGGTATGAAGGTAAAGTCTGTGAGGTAGGGCCTCTTGCCCGTATGGTAGTTATCCATGTTCAGGGTTCGAATCCTGCTGCATCCAAGTTAATTTCCGATACCCTGACCCAGCTTAATTTACCGGTCACTTCACTTTTCTCGGTAATGGGAAGGCATGCTGCCAGAGCTTTAGAGGCAAAGGTCGTGGCTGACAGATGCGCAGAGTGGGTTATGCAGCTTGATCCATCAAAACCGGTTCATACTAAATTTGAGATACCGGATCAATCCACAGGAATGGGATTGACTGAAGCTCCTCGTGGTGCTCTGGGCCACTGGATCACGATTAAAAACAAGAAGATCGATAACTATCAGTGCGTTGTTCCTACTACCTGGAATGCCGGCCCCAGAGATGACAAGAACCAGCTGGGACCTATAGAGCAGGCATTGATTGGAACTCCGGTGGCTGATCCGGAAAACCCGATTGAGCCTTTGAGAGTGGTTAGGTCCTTTGACCCCTGCCTCGCCTGCGCCATTCATATACTCGAGCCCGATAAAGAGGTCAAGAAGGTCAGAGTTCTTTAAGGAAGATTAAGGTTTAAACATAGGGGATCTATCTTTTAGATCCCCTATTTCTTTCTGAAAAATGTCAAAGAAAATATTAATCGCTGGTATTGGCAACCTGTTGTTGACTGACGAAGGAGTCGGGGTGCATATTATTCAGGAATTGTCCAGGATGAAATTGCCTGAGAACGTGGAATTGGCTGATATCGGGACAGCCTCCTTTGACCTTCTTACTTTTATGGAAGGGAAAGATAAGGTTGTAATAATCGATGCCCTCGTATCTGATGACAAGCCTGGAACTCTTTATAGTTTATCGCCAGATGACCTGATTTCGGGAAAAAGAAAACTCCTGACTTCTCTTCATCAGTTCGGCATTCCCCAGGTCCTGAACCTGATAAAACAGAAAGATCAAAAAACTGAAGTAATCATTTTCGGGATTGTGCCTAAAGATTATCAAACCTATGGCACCGACCTTACCCCTGAATTAAAAAAAGCTCTGCCGGAAATCATCCAGAAGATTTTGGAAAGCCTTTGAGCTGGTCAGATCTCCAATAGCCGCAGCCCGGTATGCTCACAATTGTATTAAACCAAATTGTCGATCGACAAATTTAGCTAATCTCTCCTAACTGAATTCACCAGTTTTCGATTGCAATCGAAGATTTTTATTTCCATAGGCATCTCCCCGGGTAGAAAGTGAGTAGCACACCCAAAACAGGGATCATAAGCCCGGAATGCCATCTCGATCATATTCAGAATTCCGTCTGAGACTTCCTTTCCGGGCTTTATCAGCCCGAAAGCTGCTTTCTTTATGGATAAGGAGATAGCGGCATGATTGTTTATAGTAGCCACAATCAGATTGACCTTCCTGGTAACTCCTCTTTCGTCAGTTTGATAGTGATGAATCAGAGTACCTCGCGGAGCTTCCACCACACCGATTCCTTCGTCCGGTATGGCTGTCGGTATTACCCTGGTGTTGGGATCAGTTATCTCCGGGTCTATGGACAGCTCTAAAAATCTCTCCGCCGCATATAATAGCTCCACTAATCTTGCCCAGTGGTTAGCCAGGGTAAAATGAACCGGTTTTCCTCCCAGGGTATCATACATCTTCTGGTACTCCTCCTGAGCCAGGGGCGTAGCCATGCCATCTGCGGCATTCAGCCTTGCCAGAGGCGCTACCCGATAAACGCCGCTGTCTTTTCCGTCCACCAGCCCTTTCCAGCCGACGCTTTTCAGATAGGGAAATTTAAGATAAGTCCAGGGTTCCACCCCTTCGACGATGTGATTCAGGTAATCCTTCCCCTCGAACTTGGAAAATTCCTTTCCCTCTGGATCCACCACCCGTATTTTACCCTCATAGAAGTTTACCTTGTTTTTGTCATCAACCAGTCCCATATAGTAAGTTTTGATAGTGTAAGCATCCGAGGTTATTAAGTCGACATAGGCTTTATTGGAAAGCACGATATCGCCAAAAACCTTCAGGGAAAACTTACCAAATTCGACTGATTCCTCTGCAATCTCCTGGCATTTCTTTCTTTCCTCCTCAGAGAGTCCCTTCCCCATACCTCCCACAGTAGCGGCTGAGGGGTGAACATATTTCCCCCCTAACATCGATACCACCTCATGACAGATAGCTCTCTGACGGATCACCTTTCCCCCGATCTCCAAACCTACTTTCTTTATAACTCCTAAGATATTCCTTTCAGCTTTAGGAGCATCTGGTCCTACCACGAAGTCCGGGCCTCCTAATGCGTAGAAATGGGTGGTATGATCCGCTACGTAATAGGCGGAGTTCATCAATTCCCTGAGCTTCTTGGCCACAGATGGTATCTCGCAATGGTAAACCGCATCAGCAGCTTTGGCTGAAGCCAGATGATGGGAGGTGGGACAAACCCCGCAGATGCGTGGGGTTAAAACCATCAACTCCTCCACGGGCCTTCCCTCGCAGAACTTTTCAAAACCTCGCAGTTCCGGAACTATGAAGTAGGCATTAGCCAACTCCCCTTTTTCATTCAGAAACAGGTCTATCCTGCCGTGCCCTTCCAGACGGGTGATCGGATCTATGCTTATCTTTTTCATCCTTTTTTCTCCTGACTTATCTTCTTCCTTCTTAAAATTGAGCCTGCTAAGCCGAAACGGTAGAATGTTCCGATCGGGTCTACAATTCCCTCCAGAATTTTATTTATTTCCTTTTCATCGTCCGAGTCTATTACCGATGCTAAAGCGGACATGAATTTTGCCCCGACATCCACGACTCCCTGAGCCGGACCATAACATCCCCAGCAGGGCAGATTAGCTTTGAGGCAGGCACCTTCGCACCCGGAGCGGGTGGCAGGTCCGGCACAGATGATTCCCTGCTCCAGTAAGCATTTCTCAGGCTCGGGCAGCTTCAGATGAGATCGGTAAAACCGCTTGATTTTCTTCTCATCTTTTTTTCTGGGACATTCTTCACACACCGTCTTGTCCCCTGCACCAAGATAGGAGCCAACTGGTGGTAGCTCACCTTTGACCACTGCTTCTAGAGCTTTCCAGGTAGTCTTTTCCAAAGGGGGACACCCCGGAATGAAGTACTCGACCTGGACGGTCTGCTTCAAGCTTTTCACCGTGTCGTAGAAAGTCGGGATCTGAATCTTCCCTTCAGGCATGTCGTAATTTTCCTGGGGAAATTTTTTGTCCGGATTTTGGGTAGAAGGGGTTTCAATATAGACCCTCTGAAAGATGCTCTCCTTATCAAACTGATTGGCTAATCCGGGTATGCCGCCTTCGCAGGCACAGGCTCCGTAGGCAACCATCACTTTGGATTTATCTCTTAAAAGTTTGGCTAAATGCTCATGCTCTGAGGTGCGGATGGCGCCGTTGAATAGGCAGAGATCTATCTCTTTACTCTTGAATTTCTCCAGGTCCGCATATTTGAAATCCATCACGCAGGGCCAGAAAACTATATCGAACAGATTAGCCACGTCTAAGATCTTCTCCTTTATCTCCAGGACCGCTATTTCACATCCGCCGCAGGATGCAGTCCAGTTTAAAGCCAGTTTGGGTTTGGTCATAATTCTGCCTCCTTCAGCCTGGGTGAGGGGGTTTCTTTTCTGACGTCGGTCTGAGCTTGACCTTTCAGGTTTTCCAGCGTGCTCCAGTTAAGGGGTCCCAATTTCTTCACTGCAGAGGTGAACTCCTTTACCACAGTAGAGAACTTCTCACCCTCTGCTGCCGAGACCCACTCCAGTCTGATCCTCTCTTTTTCGATGCCGAACCCTTCCAGGAGCTTTACTAAAAGAGGAAATCTCCTTAAGGTCTTCATATTACCGTTGATATAGTGACAATCCCCTGGATGACAGCCGGCAATCAAAACCCCGTCAGCACCCTCTTGAAAAGCTTTCAGGACAAAAGTTGGATCAACCCTGCCGGAACACATCACTCTGACGATCAGGGCGTTGGCTGGATACTTCATCCGGGAAGTTCCGGCCATATCCGCACCGGTGTAGCTGCACCAGGTGCATAAGAAACCTATTATTCTGGGTTCAAACCCTTTTTGATTCATAGCTATTCCTTTTTATTAAGTTACACTAACTTTATCCGCTTCCAAAGCTCCTTCTATCTCCGCCAGGATCTGCTCATCCCGGAACCCATATTGAATCGGGACTCCGGAAGGACAAGAAGCCACACAGGTTCCGCATCCCTTGCATAAAGCCTCTAAGACTTGAGAGACTTTTTTCTCCTGGTTGAACTCAATGGCATTATAGGGACAAAGGGTCAAACAGAGCTTGCAGCCAGCACATTTTTCCGGGTCTATGTAAGAAACTATAGGTTCGATGGAGACCACCCCCTTGTCTATCATGGCGATGACGTTGGCTGCTGCTCCAGCACCTTGTGCCACGCTGTCCGGGATATCCTTGGGCCCCTGGCAGGCACCTGCCAGAAAGACTCCGTCCGTAGCAGTTGCCACAGGAGCCAGTTTAGGATGTTTCTCTAAAAAGAAACCATCCCTGCTCCTCTGAATGGTGAAAAGCCTGGTGACTTCAGCAACATCCTTCTGCGGCTGCAAACCGGTTGACAGGATTACCATATCTACGGGTATCCTGCGAACCATTCCCAGGAGAGTATCCTCACATTTAACTATCAGCTTACCCTTTTCCTCGTCTTTTTCTGCTACGTCAGTAATCTCCGCACCTTTACCCCTGACAAACAGCACCCCCTCGTGCATCAGACGCTTGTAGAACTCCTCGTACCCTTTTCCAAAGGAGCGCATATCGATGTACAGCTCGTAAACTGTAGCTGGGGTTTTCTCTTTGACCAGATGCGCAAATTTCAAAGAATACATACAGCAGACTCTGGAACAGTATTCATTGGAGTTCTCATCCCTGGATCCGATACAGTGAAGTATGGCCACGCTTTCAGGTTCCTTCCCGTTTTTCAACAAAATCCTTCCTCCGGTAATTCCTCCTGCATGGCTCAGCCGCTCAAACTCCATACTAGTCAGGACGTTATCATACCTTTTATATCCATACTGAGGAGCTAAGACCGGATCGTAGGTATCAAACCCGGTGGCAATGACCACCGCACCCACATCCAGCTCAACTACCTGGTCAGTGAGAGAATGATTTATCGCCTTAGCCTCACATACCCTGGCGCACTCAAAACATTCCACGCAGGGACCGCATTGGAGACATCTGGAAGCTTCCTCTAAGGCAAGCTTCTCAGGAATTCCAAGCTCCACTTCTCTGAAGTTCCCTGCTCTTTCCTTTATTGACAGGCTGGGAACTTTCATTCTTTGTTTTCGAGGTCTATCTTTGTATTTTTCCTTAACATCAATCTTGGGAATATCTTCTTTACTCTTCTTACCCAGTCCTGCCTCTATGATTGGCTTTGAGTCTAAGGGCAGTCCGTTTAAATACCTGTCAACGGAGATGGCTGCTTTTTTACCGCAGGCCATAGCCTCGACCACTGTTGCTGGCCCGGTGACCAGATCTCCTCCAGCAAAAACTCCTTCCTGGTTTGTAACCATAGTTAATGGGTCTGTTTCCAGGGTTTCCCATTTACTAACCTTAAGCTGTAAGGATGGATCCATAAAGCATAAGTCAGGAGCCTGGCTTACTGCTGCTATCACCATGTCGGCCTTGATCTCATGCTCGGAACCATCAATTGGCACAGGCCTTCTTCTTCCAGATGAATCCGGCTCACCTAATTTCATCTTGATACATTTGATTCCGCTTACCTTGCCATTTTTCTGGATTATCTCCAGGGGTGCGGTCAGATAGGTTATCTTTATCCCCTCTTTCTGGGTCTCCTCAATTTCGTGCGCGGCTGCAGGCATCTCCTTTATGGTCCTTCGATACACGATATTTACCTCTTCTGCTCCCAGTCTCCAGACAGTGCGGGCAACGTCAACTGCCGTGTTCCCTCCACCGATCACAGCTACTTTTTTGCCAACCTGCATCTTCTTGCCCAGGCTGACTTCCCTGAGGAATTCAACTCCGTCAAAAACACCGGAAAGATCCTCGCCCGGGATTTTCAGTTTTAGTCCTTTATGAGCGCCAGTGGCGATGAAGACTGCATCAAATCCCTGTTTTTTCAGGCTACCCAGAGTAATGCCCTTTCCTATTTTGGTATTGGTCTTAATTTTTATACCCAGATCTTTCATCCGATCTATCTCTTTGTTCAGCAATTTCTTAGGCAGCCTGTATTCCGGAATCCCGGTATGAAGCATTCCCCCTACCACATCCAACTCCTCGAAGATCGTTGGCTGATATCCCAAAAGCCTCAGATCATAAGCACAGGCTAATCCAGCCGGACCAGACCCGATGATGGCAATTTTCTCTTTCCTTTCGTTTTTTATTTCCGGCTTTTTATATCTTTCCTCTGGTTTTTCCATCTCCCAATCGACTAAGAATCTTTTCAGATGACAGATGGAAACAGGTTCATCCAGGTCTCCTCTGCGGCAGGCAGTTTCGCACGGGTGATAACAAACCCTTGCGCAGACAATGGGTAAAGGGTTTTTCTTTCTAACCAAATCTATGGCTTGCTGGTACTTTTTCTGGGAGATCAAAGCTGTATATCCGGATGCATCCTGTTCTATCGGGCAGGTTATCTTGCAGGGAGGTCTTTCTGTTTTATCTATCAGGTAAGTATTCGGAACTGCCTGGGGAAAATATCTGTAGATGGCTTTGCGCTTTTTCATCTTCATCTCGTATTCATCATCCCTTTCGACCGGGCATTCCTTTTCACAGTCTCCGCAGGCTTTGCATTTTTCCAGCTCGACAAATTTGGATTTCTTTTTCACCTTGATCTTGAAGTTCCCCACAAATCCTGATACATTTACTACCTCACTGTAAGACATGAGTTCAATGTTAGGATGCCTCCCCACCTGCACCATCTTAGGGGTAAGAATACAGGCAGAACAGTCCAGGGTCGGGAAGGTTTTATCCAGCTGAGCCATATGTCCGCCGATAGAAGGGGATCTCTCCACCAGATAAACCTTTTTGCCGGAGTTGGCGATCTGCAGAGCCGCCTCGATCCCGGAGATTCCACCGCCGACTACCAAAACATTCGGATTAACAGCTACCTCTTTGAGCTTCAGGGGCTCGTGTAGAACTACTCTCTCGACCGCTGCTGCAACCAACTTCTTTGCCTTCTCAGTAGCTTTTATTCTATCTTCTGTCACCCAGGAGCATTGCTCCCGGATATTAGCCATCTGGAAAAGATATTGGTTTAATCCTGCATCGTGAACAGCCTGCCGGAAAGTAGGCTCGTGCATCAGGGGGGAACAGGAGGAGACCACCACCCGGGTAAGACCTAACTCTTTTATGTCATTTTTGATCATATCCTGTCCCGGATCAGAGCACATATATTTATGCTCCCGGGCAATGATGACATTGGGCAGGGTGGAGGCGAATCTCACTACCTCAGGAACATCCACCATCCCGGCGATGTTGGAACCGCAATCACAGACATAAACTCCTATCTTCTGAGTAGCATTTCGTGAGTCACTCATCTTTTACCTCCGTAAAATCTATCCAGCACCTTTTCGGATGAGACCAATTCCTTTCCTATGGCAAGCTTTTCTTTGGGCAGTCCTAAAGCCACCCCTAGCAACTGGGTAAAATAGATTGCCGGTATGGAGAAATCGGTCTTGAATTTCCGGTTTACTTTTTTCTGATAGGCTTCCAGATTGATCTCACACAAAGGGCAGGCTGTCACGATCAATTCCGCCTTATTATCCTGCGCGCAGGAAAGCAGGCTCTTGATCAGGTTTAAGCCCTCTTTCGGCTCAGTGGTCATCAGCATCCCCCCACAGCATTTGGCTTTCAAGGGGAAATTCACGACTTCCGCACCCAGAGAGGAGAACAGATTATCCATAGTCATAGGAAACTCCGGATCGTCGAATGTGCCGTGAGGCCGGGAAATCTGACAGCCATAATAGGGGGCGATTTTCAGTCCATCCAACCTCTGGCTGATTTTCGGATTGATCTTTTCCAGCCCTATATCGTTAACTATTATATCCAGAAGGTGTCTGACTTTGACCGTCCCGTCATATTTCAGGTTTGCCACTGCCAGAGCTTCACCCACAGTCTTCCTGATATCCTCTTTTTCGCGCATATAGATATTGGTTTTGTTCAAAACCGTATAGCAGGCGGGACAAACTGTGACCAGATCGTTACCCATTTTCTCAGCCAGGGCTAAGTTCCGGGCGGAGATGGCAAAAGCGGTCAATTCCCTTATAGAGATATAGGAGGTTGCACCGCAGCAATTCCAATCCTCTACCTCATCCAGACCCAGGTCCAAAGCCTGGCACACTGCTCTAACTGAGACATCATAAGGTTTCGCGGTTGCCTCCAGGGAACAACCGGGATAGTAGGAGTATCTCATCAAGCCACCCCCTTCTTCTCGATATACTCAATTATCTTGACCAGGTCATCTTTCCCCTTTATAGTCTTGTTGGAAGTGGAGATTCTCCCTTTTGTGAAAAGCTTCCATCCTAAGGGAACATATTTTAAGATTTTAAACGGATTGGTCTTTAAAAAGAAAAGAGACAAAAGAACTGTCTCTGCACTTCTCCCGAATTGGTTCAAGGTATCCACAAATATCCTGGCCATTACCGGGGAGGTATTTTTAGGGGGATATAAATTGTACTTTATTCCCAGCCTTTTCAACTCGTACATTATGTCAGTAAGTTTTATCCCGGAGGGACATCTCACCGTGCAGTAGTAGCAGGAGGCACACATCCAGACGGTGTTGGACTTCAATACCCGGTCCAGCATCCCGGCACGAAAAGCGGAGATTATCTGCCGCGGAGTATAGTCCATCAGATGACTGGTGGGGCAGGATGCCGAGCAGGTACCACACTGAATGCAGGTTTTCAGTTTTTCCCCGTCCGGAATAGAGTAGATATCCTCCAGGAAAGTCTCTTGAAGTTTCTCTCTGGTTTTTATCATCTGAACCTCTTTGATCTAAGATTATTTACCTAAGCCTTCCTCTTCTTGTGAAAACATTCACAAATTATACGAAAAAAAACTTTAATCCATTTTAAACCGGAAACCAGTATCTGTCAATACAAATATATGATTTCTTTATAAAAAAAACATGCCCACGGGCTAACCTCC
>Ga0315277_10005263_pt1 | contig 17103 bp, 13 predicted proteins | sample YL17G05_15_MG_FD_203695 | JGI IMG/M metagenome (GOLD analysis project Ga0315277, IMG submission 203695) | Sediment microbial communities from Yellowstone Lake, YNP, Wyoming, USA - YL17G05_15 | ecosystem: Environmental > Aquatic > Freshwater > Lake > Sediment | place: USA: Wyoming | collected... | reverse complement strand
AAGTCCGGGATGTGTTCTCTCACATTCTCTGCCCAGTTTTACTGTCTCAGCGAAACTGATAATAAGGGGAGAATCGTAATTCCTCAGACCTTTGGGGTCCCAGTAGATGACCTTCTTCAGTAAAGGCAGTTCTTCCTTGATATCGAGAAATTTGTCAGTCTGCTCCTGGTCATTTACCACGGCGAATTTAGCATCCGAGTTGGTGGCAATGTATTTAACCTCGGATGGAATAGAGTCAACGAAAATACCGGTAGCAATGCCTCCAGCCGCCTGGGCGGCAAACTCCGCCCAGAACCATTGAGGTTCATTGTCCCCGATGATGCCGACTACATCTCCCGGCTGCAGACCGAGGCTCACCAGACCCAGGGAGAGGTATTTTACAGTCTCATAGTAGTCCTTCCAGGTATACCTTTGCCAGATGCCAAATTCTTTCATGCACATGGCTGGACGGTTAGCCCATCTTTCGTAGTTATGTTTAACCAGTTTGGGGATTGTGTCCCACTTTTCCATGTCAGCCCCTATTGAATCATGACCTGAGGCAACTCTATCTAACAAAAGTACCTCCCGCCTGGGAGGTACTCAATATATGCCCTATTAACTAATATAACTAGTCGAGACCGATGCTTTAACCCCCCAAGCGCACCTGAGTGCGCCTGATAAAGATGAATTTTGTTCTCTCAAATCTACCGTTGCTTGTGTGTGACATGACCATCAACTCTGGAGGTATTATCACGATGTGCAAAGTTTAGCAAAACGAATACCGATATGTCAAGCTTGGATTCAACAGGCAACGTGCGCTGCTTCAGCCGATGGGGATAGTCTGGCCGGTAGCTTTAGCAATGAGCTTCCCCTCCTGATTGGTTACTGTCATCTCGGAGACAGCGACCCGCCGGCCGCTCTTGACCACGTGACATTCCGCAATCAGTTCGTCATTTACCTCCGGGCCAGCTATGAAATAGACATTGAACTGGCAGGCCAAACTGGGTAACGCCAGGGAGTTGGAGGCGTAAGCAAATGCCTGGTCGGCTACTGCCATTATCATCCCGCCGGAAATTGTACCGTTGAAATTCCGGTATTCCGGTCTCAGTTTTATACCCACCTTGGCATAGCCTGGCGCAAGTTCGAGCAACTTCATCTTTAGAAAGGAGGCGATAGGCTCCACCTGCTCCCTAGCCTTCAATTCGGCTACGTTGCTGGATGAATTGGTCTCCACTGGCATATTATCTCTCTCCTCCGCATTCAGTTTGCGGCTAACATAATTTGAATTTCCGGGCAACCTGGCGAAAACCGTCCATAGACCCTTGCAGCGTTTTATCGTCAACACAGTATGACGCACGAAAATACCCCGGCACGCCAAAGCCGCTACCGGGCACAACCAGTACCCGCCATTGCTGTAATTCCCTTACGAAGGCAATGTCGTCTTCTAAAGGCGACTTAGGGAACATATAGAAAGCCCCCTGAGGTTTCATTAACGAATAGCCCATTTCGCTCAGATTTTCGTACAGGAAGTCTCTCTTTCGCTGATATTCGGGTATTGATATGGTTACCGATTGCAGGTGACGTACTAGATGTTGCATTAGAGCTGGAGCATTGACATATCCCAGCACCCGATTACAGTAAATAAAGCCATCCACCAATTCCTTTTTTTGTTTACATTCAGGGTGTATCGCAATGTAGCCGATACGTTCGCCGGGTAAGGCTAAGTCCTTTGAGTGAGAGGTAACAACGATGCTGCTCTGGTAGTGAGACCAGACTTGCGGACATTTGCGTCCGTCGTAAACAAGTTTGCGATATGCTTCGTCACTAATGAGGAAAATCTGTGTTCCGTATTGCGCCTCCATTTTACGGAGCATCTCGCCAAGCTCATGTAAAAAGTCTTCCCCGTAAACAGCGCCACTGGGATTATTGGGAGAATTTATTAGCACAGCCCTGGTCTTAGGTCCAATTGCACTTTGCAGAGCGTCGAGCTCAGGTATAAACTGCTCGTCTGTAGGTATAATCTTGGGTATTCCGTCATGATTATCAATATAGTTGACATATTCGGCAAAGTAGGGGGCCGATATTATTATTTCATCTCCCGGGTCCAGAATTGTCTTCAACACAACGTTTGCCGCCCCGGCTGCGCCGCAGGTCATCACGATATCATTCATGGTGAACTTGATACCAGCCTCCACCGAAAGCTGTGCCGCTACTGCGGCTCTTGTCTCAAGGTATCCGGCGTTTTCCATGTAGCGGTGCATACCTGGAATGGGATTGTCAGCTAGCTTCCTCAGTTCCTCTTTGAACCGGGCAGGAGGTTCCACAATCGGGTTGCCCAGAGAAAGGTCGAAAACTTTGTCGTCGCCGTACCGCTCTCTAAGGCGGTTCCCCTCCTCGAACATCTTTCTTATCCATGACCCGCGCACCATGCCCTGGCGAATGCGGTCAGAGACTGACATTTCTGATTTCCTTTCTTCCTTGTTTGAAGGCGGCAATGTTGCTCTGCTGAACACTCACCGATATATGCTGATTGATGCAAGCTTGCCAGGTGCCCACTTTAAGTGGCAGGAAAACTGAGGCACACCCGAGCATAAATATGTTTAGCATTCTCATGTTGCCCAGTCTTTCGGCCCAGTTAATGCCCTCAATAAAATAGATGCGGTCTGTCCGCCGTTTCAGAATAGCCAGTATCTCACCATCCGAGGGGTACTGCTCAATGCCTAAATTCACGGACAGCGGCGGGCGCGCATAGTTGTTGACAATCGCTATTGCTCCCGGGCGGAGGTAATGACTGCATCTGGCTGCCTCCAATTTTTCAAAGGCGAGCAGTATATCAGCGGTACCCTCTTTGATTAGAGGCGACGAGACTTGAGGGCCGATACGCACATGACTCAACACACTGCCTCCTCGCTGCGCCATCCCCAGGGTATCGGTCTTCTTCACATCGTAGCCAACGGCCAGAGCCGCCTCGCCGATTATGTCACTGGCCAGAATAACCCCCTGACCCCCAACTCCAGTAATAATAATGTCAGACTTATTCATTATGCTCTCGTAGCTTTGCTTTCGGATTGCGGACCAATCGCCTGGCGGGGACATATCTGCTGACAGATGGTACAGGCATCGCCGACACACAGCGCTGAGTCAATATATACTCCACTATTTCCACTTTGAATGGCCGGACACCCGATTTGAAGGCAAAGAGTACACTGGTTACACTTCTCGGTATCGATAATTCTAGCTTCATGGTGTGCCGTCAAGCGTACTGCGCAGGCACCACGCACTATAATTACAGAGATTTCCGGGTTATCAAGCGAGCTCCTCACTGCGCTCCTGAGCGCCTTTATGTTGAAGGCATTTATCACCTTGACATCGTTAACTCCAAGGCCTCGAACTACCTGTTCCAGGTCGATTGCCCTGGTCTCTTTTCCCTGGGCCGAGATACCGGTGCCGGGGTGCTCCTGGTGCCCGGTCATAGCCGTTGTCCGGTTATCAAGGATTATAACCGTTATTTTCCCTTCGTTGTATACCGCGTTCGCCAGAGGAGTGATGCCGGAGTGCAGGAAAGTAGAATCACCAATGACGGCTACTACTTTGTTGCTGACACCAGCTTTCTCCATGCCCAGAGCCTGACCAATGCCAGCGCCCATACAGGCGGTAGTATCCATGGCACGCAGCGGTGGATAAGCAGCCAGAGTATAACAGCCAATATCACCAGTGATGGTGAATGCTGGTTCCTTTGCTGTCTTGCCTTCCTTATCCGATAGTACCAGGCGGTGACCCAGGCTGCTGAGGACAAAGAATATGCCGCTATGAGGACAGCCGGCACAGAGCAAAGGCGGGCGCTTGGGCAGATTTGGGACTGTCTCTGCTTGTTCGGCAACCGTCCCACCAATAAGGCCGGCAGCGCGGGCCGCTTTTTCTACAATACCCGGGGTTAGCTCACCTACACGGGGAATAAACTCTTTGCCGCTCGCCTTTATCCCCATAGCCTGGATGCTCTCTTGCAGGAAGGGGTCGAGTTCTTCGATAACTATCACCTTATCAACCCTGGCAGCGAAACGACGAATCAGATTTTCGGGAAGAGGATAGGTCATAGTGAGCTTAAGGAAAGAGGCGTTGGGGAAGACTTCTCTGGCATACTGGTAAGCAACGCCGCTGGTTACTATACCCAGCCGATGCTCGCCCCATTCCTGCCGATTAAGAGGGAAATCCTCGGCGTATGCTGCCAGCTTGAGCAAACGAGCTTCAACGAATACGTGTCTGGGGCGGGCATTGACCGGTAGCATGACATACTTTGCCACATCGTATCTAAACCCGAGTGGTCTTGTTGCCTTAATCCGGCCCTTATTGACCTTCACTACTGATTTGGCATGAGAGATTCGGGTAGTGGTCCGCACCAGCACGGGCGTATCAAACGTTTCACTGATATCAAAGGCATAAGCCATGATATCATAGCTCTCCTGGCTGTCACCGGGCTCGAGCACAGGTACTTTAGCCAGTCTGGCATAGTGACGGTTGTCCTGTTCATTCTGGGAGCTGAATATTCCCGGGTCGTCAGCGCAGACCACAACCAGCCCGCCATTGACCCCGGTCATTGATGCGGCAACGAACGGGTCGCTGGCTACATTCAGCCCAACGTGTTTCATAGATGCCATTGAGCGGGCGCCAGCATAGGCAGCTCCCAACGCTACTTCCATAGCCACCTTCTCATTAGTCGACCACTCCGCATAGATGTCCTTGAAGCGGGCTAAGGACTCAAGTATCTCAGTGCTGGGGGTTCCGGGATAAGCAGTGGCTACACTCACACCAGCGTGGTAGGCACCTAAGGCCAGTGCTTCGTTTCCTGAGAGTAGTTTTATGATTTCCACGCCTTACAACCTTCCTTCAGCTCTTACTATTTATGCCCCAATTTACATCTTACGGGCATGAGTGCTTGACATCAATAGATTCAGATTCCGGCAAGGGATACCATCCAACTCCGTTTAGCAAGTCTAAGAAAGCTATCCAGAATTCGCAATAACAAATTAGCACTGTAGAATTATCACTGTCAAGCACAATGAGCGTGGTGAAGAATTAGATTCTAACTGGAACTCTACACATAGTCGACCTTGTCTACTCCCGGCACGCGCGCCTTACTTTGCCATTCTCTGTCGTTTATCGGCATAGTAGCGTCCATGCCCCACTTCTTACCATGGCGGATGCCTGACGGGCGGGGTATAACAATAATATCGCTTTCCGGGTCTACCCGGTGCGCCCAGGCCCACTCCACATCGACAGCATTATAGACATCGATATCATCATCGACTACTATCACATTTACCACATTGAAACCGCTTGCAAGCAGGTGATTGATAATATTTTTTGGTTGGTTCTCCGCTCTCTTACGAATGGAGATTACCAGGTTATCGCCACCGGCGCCTCCCTCCGTCAGGTTGATTCCCCTGATGTCCTCCGGGGGAACAAGCTTAATTGCCTCCCGGTAGAGCGCGGCGGTGACCGCCCACTTTTTGAGCCACTGAGTCTCGGTCATCGGCATACCGCAGGCGAGCGCCTGAAGAATGGGATTCTTCCTCATAGTTATGGCGGTGACTCTTACCACGCGAGCGCCGACAGCTACTGGCACAGTCCCGGGTAATATCCCCCGGTAATCCCCATGCCATTCGGCAAATGGGCCATCGGATACGCTGGTACCTGGCACCGTTACCCCCTCAATTATAATCTCGGCATGTGCCGGAACCTCTACATCAATGGTTTCGCACTTGACCATTTCCACGGGTTCACCCCGGAATGCTCCCGCAATCTCAGTCTCATCAACACCCATGGGCGCTTTTACCTGGCTGGCAAGGGTCAGTTCTGGAGGAGCCCCCAGGACAGTGGCTACCCCCGCCCCATTACCCCTTTGCTCGCTGGCCAGGACTATTAGTCCCAGGTGCGAAGGTGGACCGGTGCCCAGCACTTTCTTATTCCTGCCTAACACCATCCCTCTGATTATGCAGACATTCTGGATGCCGGTCTCAGGGTGTTTGGCGATTTCTGCGCTGCCGATGATATACGGCCCGGCATCCTTCTCGCAATAGGTCAAAAAGGGCATGCTGGTTAAATCCACGTCCTCACCCTTTATGACTATCTCCTTGACCGGGCCGGTTGGCACCAGTTTCGGTTTGACCCTCCTGTCTTGACAGTCAATATAGCGCTGGAGAAGCTTCTCCTCATCAGCTTCTGTTTCCAGAGCCAGTGCCATAAGCTTTTTGGTAGCGTACAGCCCGCCAGCCACACGCCAGCCGGGGTAACCCTTTATATTCTCAAATAGAAGCGCTGGTCCATCGTTGTCCGATATCTTCCTGATTCCGGCAGCAATCTCATGCTTAACGTCAACCTCTTTCTCGACTCTAAGCAGTTTTCCCTGCGCCTCCAGGTAATCCAGATAACCCCTGAAATCCTTGGGTAACATCTCGCTGCCTCCTTATTGACTTTGGACGTCCAGTTTCAGCACTCCCTTAAGCGGATTTCGAATACAGCAACTTATGCCTCTTGACGGATATATAAGATGTGTTGTTTTTGCTTTGTTTGAGTTTCTGGAGGTGCGACATAACTGGTCAGATTCAGACTGCAATCGTCGACTTCATTCCTGGCAAGTTTCCGCTACACCCTGGAGTAGCTAACCAGTTGTTGAAAATCGACCAGGCCACTCTCCGCCAGGTTTTCAATCTCAATACCGGCTTCGACAGCGGCTGCGACCGGGTTTAGTCCGCCCATTAAGACCATGCCGATTCGGTTCAAACCTACTGGAATCTGACATACCGCCTCACTGGTATTGCCCAGAACATAGACCCCGCCAATACCTGTCTCTTTGAGCATAGCAACCTTTTCTTCAACAACATATCTGGCCACAGCTGGTATTTCGCGAAAATTAGCCAGAATCCTGCCGTTGCCCGTTCTGGCAGCTTCACCTGCAGCCGTCATCTTGGCGCGAATATACTGCTCAGAGGGGTCAAGGGAAGTACCAGCGTAGTTTATCACAGCGACGAAACGCCTTGGTTTTGAATTCCTGAGCTCAAGTACTCCACCAAACCTTGAGTCTACGGGGATTCCAGCCTTGAGAAGAACCCCATTTATGACAACGCTACAGACAGTAGCCAAACCAGTTTTACCAGCCGGTATGATTACAGGCCCGATTTTTTCACCCTCGGACGCGACAGCTATTAAATCGCTGGTGCAAATTCCAGCCCGGAACACATCTCTCATGGCAAGCATGGCATTATTAAATTCCCGGTTGCTAATTAGTGAAACGTTAATGGGCACCTGTCCGGTACGTTTCTGGGGGTCAAAAGTTGTCTGAAACGCCAGAAGCTCAAGTTTATCGAGTATATAGCCTACCTGTTCTGGCGCCAGTGCCATCTTCAGCTCTTCAAGACCCCGGGCGGTCAACATTCTGCCATCGCGACCCAACGGCTCAGTATAACCGCGTTCATCGGCTATCTTGAGGTGATATCTGACTGCTCTCTCGCTTAAAAAAATCCCATGGTGCTCCAGCTCGCGGGCAATTGTAATTGAGCCTAATGGCTTTGAGGACTCACTCAAGACTTTAAGGATAGAAATCAGTTTCCTTTCGGCATCAGCACCGGAATCTTGAATCATCCCCCCTCCTTACACTCATCGTGAAATGTCCACAGTAATTATAGCATTCTTCTTGAGAGTTGAGTATTGAACTAGTCTTCCGCTTGCTCAGACCAGTCAAGCGCACCTGTAGAGCATCAGGCCTTATTAAGATTATTATACCGGTTGGTGATTGGCAGCCTTCTGTCCCTGCCGAACGCCCTTTGTGTTATTTTGATGCCTGGCGGCGCCTGGCGGCGCTTGTATTCACTTCTATCCACAAGTTGGGCTACCCGTCTCACTACTTCCGGGCCGAAACCCGCGGAAATAATCTGCTCAACGCTTTTGTCATCCTCGACATAAGCGGTCAAAATGGGGTCAAGCACTTCATATGGAGGCAAGGTATCGGTATCCTTTTGTCCCGGCCGTAGCTCAGCCGTTGGTGCTTTAGTTAATACTCCTGGAGGAATGAGGTCATAACCTGCCAGCGAATTTCGATACCTGGCTAATTCATAAATCATCGTCTTGGGTACATCCTTGATTACGGCAAAGCCGCCCACCATATCCCCGTACAGTGTGGTGTAGCCAGTTGCCATTTCACTCTTATTACCGGTGGTAAGAACCAGCCAGCCGAACTTATTTGACAGTGCCATAAGAATGTTGCCTCTTATGCGCGCCTGAATATTCTCCTCGGTCACATCAGGCTTCGTTTCCTTAAAAACCGGCACCAGCGTTTCAAGATAATTTTGATAAAGCCCATCAATGGAGACAGACATTAGCTTAATGCCCAGGTTTTGAGCCAGAAGCTCGGCATCCGATGTACTACTGGTGGAAGTGTACCTTGAAGGCAGCATTACCCCGTTAACATTCGATGGCCCCAAAGCGTCAGCCGCGACGACAGCCACCAGGCTGGAATCCATCCCTCCGGAGAGTCCTATTACCACTTTTTCAAACCTGTTTTTGTGAACGTAGTCACGCGTGCCCAGCACCAACGCACCATAGACTTCCTCAGTAAGACTGTGCTGCGCCACCTGTCTTTGCGGCAAAGGCGGCTTAGAGCCAGGCAATAGGGGGCCAGTTATTATTTTCTTAACTATGTTTGACCCGTGTTTTTCGTATAATAAATTTTCCTTGCGCCGCCTAGGGTCGTGCAGGCGCGCCCGGAAGACCTCTTCAATATCAAGGTCGACAATTATCAAGTCTTCTTCGAACTGTTTACCTCTGGCGATTAGCTGCCCCTTTTCATCCAGGACCATGCTATTGCCGTCAAAAATAAGCTCATCTTGACCACCAACCAGGTTGTTATAGACAACGATGCAGATATTATCCGAGGCGCGGGTAGCCAGCATTCTCTCCCTGTCGAGGCTCCGGCCAAAGTGAAAGGGCGAAGCGCTGATGTTTACGATTACTTCAGCGCCAGCGGAAGCCTGGACTGTAGCCGGACCGGCTGCGTACCAGATATCTTCGCAGATGTTTACGCCCAAGCCAACCCCATTGATGGTGTATACCTGACACTCATCGCCCGCTCGGAAATATCGGTTTTCATCAAAGACACCGTAATTGGGCAGGTATATTTTATGGTAGACACCAGCAATCTTGTTGTCGTGGATTATAGCGGCCGCATTATAAATGTCTTCGCCGGCGTCGACAAATCCGACGATAATAGTTGGTCCCGTCGCAACGTCAGCTATCTTATTCAGTGCTTGCAGGTTATCCCCGATAAACTTCGGCTTGAGCAACAGGTCTTCCGGCGGATACCCGCAAATGGCAAGCTCAGGGAAAGTGATGACATCTGCCCCCAGAGAATTCGCTTCAGCGACTGCTTCCAGAATCTTCTTGGTGTTGCTGGCGAAGTCTCCGACCGCAGTGTTTATCTGAGCCATACAGACACGCAGTCGACGCAACTAAGTCCTCCCTAACCTGCATGGTGAAGAGCCTTGTTATCAGTATGAGGTTTCTCCGCTGCTTCGTCAAGAGGCATGCTCAATGAACCTCTGTCCGTGAGGACTCATTATCGTCAATAATGGCGATAAACACCTGCCCGGCATCAGCCCTTTCGACTATGCCAGTAACCCGAGATGTTTGGCTTTTGTCAACGAATACCCGGAACAGATTATCCGATTCATTTTAATCATAAAATCGGTAGATATTTCTTAAGCTCGTAATCGGTCACCTGAGTCCGGTATTGGTCCCACTCGATTTTCTTATTGGCAATGAAGGCGTTAAAGACGTGGTCGCCAAGGGCTTCTCGCACCAGTTCGCTTTTCTCAGTGAGCTGAATCGCCTCCAGGAGACTTCCCGGTAGCTGGCCGATACCCCGCCTCTGTCTTTCTTCATCTGCCATATGATAGACATTTTCTTCTACTGGCTCGGGTGGTTCCAGCCTCTCTCTAACGCCCGCCAGCCCGGCAGCCAGCATCACACTGAAGCAAAGGTAAGGGTTACAAGCCGGGTCGGGAGAGCGGATCTCAAATCTTGTCTCCTTTTCTTTCCCAGGCTTATATACCGGGAGGCGAATGAGGTCAGAGCGGTTGCGCTGTGCCCATGAGATATAAACCGGCGCTTCATAGCCAGGCACCAACCGCTTGTAGGAGTTGACCCACTGGCTGGTAACTGCGGTAATCTCGGGGGCGTATTTCAACAGCCCGGCAAGAAAGCTCAAACCGATTTTCGAAAGATAATACGTACCCTTCGGGTCAAAAAAGGCGTTGGTGTTGCCTTTAAATAGTGACTGGTGAACATGCATGCCGCTACCATTAATTCCAAAAACTGGTTTGGGCATAAAAGTCGCATAAACCCCGTGTTTCAGGGCTATTTCTTTAACTACCAGGCGGTAGGTCATCACATTATCAGCCATAGTCAGCCCATCAGCATAGCACATATCTATCTCGTGCTGGCTGATAGCCACCTCATGATGAGACTTATCAATGGCGATACCCATCTCTTCCAGGGCAAGCATTGCGTCTCGTCTCAGGTTGGTAGCAGCATCGTGAGGGTCCATGTCAAAATATCCGCCAGCATCCAGAGGCTCGTTAATTTTATTATCCCTGAAATAGAAGAATTCCAGTTCCGGGCCGGTATAATAAGTATAACCTAAGTCTGCAGCCTTTTTGAGGTTCTTTTTCAGTACATACCTCGGGTCACCTTCAAAGGGCTCCTTACTTGGGGTGTAAATATCGCAGAACATACGAGCTTCCGCCCCCTGTTCCTTGGGCCTCCAGGGAAGGAGCTTGAACGTGGAAGGGTCGGGCATGGCTATCATGTCGCTCTCATCAATGCGGACAAACCCTTCAATTGATGAGCCGTCGAATCCTACCCCTTCTTCAATAGCACCCTCTAGCTCTTCCACGGGTATAGTGAAGCTTTTAAGGAAGCCCAAAATGTCAGTGAACCACAGCTGGACAAACTTAACATTACTCTCCTTGGCCTTTCTTATAACGTACTCCTTACCTTCTCCTCGGCTTTTATTTTCCACGAACCCTCCTTTTTTGACTTTCCGGTATGTTTTAGGCTGCGCCCCTCCCTGTGGACATATTAACACATATTTCCCTTGTTCGTCCTTAGTAGGCATAGAGTCTACCGTATGGCCGCAACCAGCGAGGGTAGAGCTTAAAGAACTCGTGATTTAATATTTCATCGGCATCATAGCCAAAACAGGAAGCAAACTCACCCACCAGCTCTCTCAGGAGCTTGCGGTCGTTTTCCTGAAGTTCGGCAACTCCTACCTCCCTGCCCAATTGATGGCTTTCAATAGCGCCTCTCAGGTAAATTGTCCCTCCGTGCATTCCAGTACCAATAAAATTAGTGCTGTGGCGTTCATTTCTGGCGAGGTTAAGGCCCAGCACAAGCAGAATACCGCCAGCCATATACTCGCCAAGGAAATCCTGAGCCGTGCCGCCAATAACCAATACCGGCTTCTTGTCCTGGTACTCCTTCATGTGTATGCCCGCCCGATAACCGACGTCGTCTCTGATGAAAATCTTGCCTCCCCTGGCTGATAGACCGGTAATATCGCCGGCATGGCCGTGGACGACTATCATGCCCTCATTCATCGTATTACCGCAGCCATCCTGGGTGTTGCCGTGGACGATGATTCGCGGTCCCTGCATAAATACCCCAAGGTCATTACCCGGTGTGCCGAAGACCTCAATCTCTACCGGACCATCTAAACCAGTCCCTATATATCTTTGCCCACAAACGTTATACAGTTGAATTCTATGGCTTCCATTAGCAACAGCCTCCCTTAGCCTGGAATTCAGTTCCCGGTAAAACATGCCCGCTACGTCCAGCTTGACCAAATTCCTGGTTTTTTGAATAGTGTTTGCCATACCTAATCACCTGCCATTCTTACACCCAAAATTTCGAGTTCAGCCTCATTGAGCCCTACTCCCCTTAAGTGGAGCCGGTTACCACGTAAACTCTCTACAGCGTTAATGCCCATGCCGCCGAGCATATCCTTAAGCTCCAGGCTCCAACTGCGGAGCAGGTTAGCCAAGCGCCGGGCGCCGATGTCAGGATTGACCCGCTTGGTAAGCGCAAGGTCGGTAGTGCAGATACCCCATGCGCATTTTCCGGTGTGACATTGCTGGCATACATGGCAGCCTAAGGCAATTAGGGCTGCCGTACCGATATAGATTGCATCCGCTCCGAGGGCTATTGCCTTGGCCACATCACCGCTATTTCTTATGCCACCAGAAATTACGACGGAAGCCTGGTTACGTATACCCTCTTGCCTTAGCCGGGTATCCACTGCGGCTAATGCTAACTCAATCGGTATGCCCACGTTATCACGGATAATCTTTGGGGCAGCACCGGTAGCCCCCCTCAAGCCATCGAGCACAATGATGTCAGCGCCGGCCCGCACCATACCGCTGGCAATAGCCGCCGAGTTATGGACAGCGGCTATTTTGACTGATACCGGCTTGGTGTAATTGGTGGCCTCCTTCAGGGCAAAGATTAACTGTCCCAGGTCTTCAATAGAGTAGATATCATGCTGGGGTGCCGGAGATATGGCATCAGTTCCAACAGGAATCATTCTGGTCATTGAGACTTCGGCGCTGACCTTTTCCCCGGGAAGGTGTCCGCCTATGCCCGGCTTGGCTCCTTGCCCAATCTTGATTTCGATTACCCGGGCAGCATCCAGATACTTGGGATGAATGCCGAAGCGACCAGACGCCACCTGGACAGTGGTATTATTTCCATATTTATAAAGCTTGGGATGCAGACCCCCCTCACCACTGTTCCACAATGTCCCCATTTCCGTAGCCGCTCGGGCCAGAGACTCGTGCACATTGAGGCTGACGGCACCGTAGGACATAGCCGCAAACATTATTGGGAGTTCCAACCTCACCTGGGGAGCCAGCTCCGTTTTTAGAGTTAGCGATTTCTGGTCGATACTTATCCGGTCAGGTTTTCTTCCCAGGTATGTGGCAAGCTCCATTGGTTCGCGGAGCGGGTCAATTGATGGATTGGTAACCTGGCTGGCATTGAGCAGCAGATGGTCCCAGTAAATGCGCTGGCCCTTATCATTACCCATGCCGGTGAGCAGCATGCCGCCGGTCTCTGCCTGCTTCATAATATCTTCAATAGCATCGGGTGACCAGTTATAATGCTCGCGATAGTCCAGCGGATTTCTGCTGATAGTCAACGCCTGGGTAGGGCAAAAAGCGACGCAGCGGTGGCAGCCAACGCAGTTTACGTCACGGCTCCTGACCACGTCGTCTTCAGCATCGTAGTAATGTGTGTCAAAGCTGCACTGGTTTACACACACCTGGCATTGAATGCACCGCTCGGTGTCCCTTTTTACTAAGAACTTTGCTGGCAGATAGGTCTTCATCAGTCCTTCCCTTATGCCCTTACCGGTATTCCTTTCTTTGCCAGGTATTCCTTTATTTCTCGAATTGAATAGTTGCCGTAATGCAGTATGCTGGCGGCAAGCACCGCATCCGCTTTTCCATTGACAAGCACCCGGTATAAATCTTCGGGAGTACCGGCGCCACCGCTGGCAATAACCGGTACGCTTACTGCTTCAGAAATGGCGCGAGTGAGTTCAATATCATACCCCGCTCGATGTCCATCAGCATCGATACTGGTGAGCAAAAGCTCTCCAGCCCCCAACTCTACCGCGCGCCTGGCCCATTTAAGAGCGTCCATACCAGTCGGTTCCCGCCCACTGTAGATATAAACTTCCCATCGAGTTTCGCTATTTCGCTCCATTCTTTTGGCATCTATCGCCACTACTATGCACTGGCTACCAAATTTACTGGCGCCCTCTGTAATCAAGCCGGGCCTAAGTACGGCAGCCGTATTTATGGAGACCTTGTCGGCACCAGCCAGCAACATGCGGCGTATGTCTTTAATACTTCTCAGGCCACCACCTACGGTAAGCGGCATGTACACCTGCTCCGATATGCGCTCAACAACACTGACCATAGTATCACGCTCCTCAGAACTGGCGGTTATGTCGAGAAAGACAAGCTCGTCAGCGCCTTCCCGGTAATAGAAGTCCGCCAACTTGACCGGGTCACCGGCATCCAGTAGATGAATAAAGCTGGTTCCTTTCACCACACGACCACCTTTCACGTCTAGGCAGGGAATAATCCTTTTAGTTAACAACTGCCATAACCTCCGCACCCGTTTTCATCGACCGCGGTCTAGGCAACGGCTCTCCCAGCCTGCCCACAATTGGCTCACCTCCTATCGGAATCCAGGTTCTATCCAGGTCCGGGCATATCAGCCGGATGGCCGATTCTTCCGACGCAAGGTACAGCATGTCCCCTTTAACCCCGACCGTAAGCGGGCGGAGTCTTATGCGGTCAGTGAGGCCAATCATTTCGTTATGATGAGCAATGATTACTGTGAAAGGTCCATTTAGAAGCAGGCTACTGTAGACCTGGCGTAGTGCCCGGTACAGCTTTTGCTGTTCTGAGGGGTAGTTTTCAATCTGGAACCAGAAGGGCGGCGCCAGTATCCTGGCTACTATCGGAATTGGCAAATTGTGCTTGCGCACCAACAGGTCGACGGCATAGGCTATCACCTCGGTATCGGTCTGCATGGTGCAATTATAGCCAAACTGCTCTAGATAACGCTTGTTTATGCCATAGGACGAAATCTCGCCGTTATGGACCACAGTCCAGTCCAGGATACAGAATGGATGAGCGCCGCCCCACCACCCCGGGGTGTTCGTGGGGAATCTTCCGTGTGCCGTCCATAGATAACCCTGGTATTGCTCAAGACGGAAATAGGCGGCTATGTCCTCGGGATAGCCTACACCCTTAAATACAGCCATGTCCTTGCCACTGGAAAAGACAAAGGCATCTATGAGCTTAGTATTTATTTCCATGACTCTATCCACAACATAATCATCTTCTGATTGTCCCGGGAGACGGTGTTTGCCGACGTTCAGGAAGTAGCGCCAGACCAGCGGGGGATTCAAAATCTGCGGTATTAGCTGTGTTGGTACCTCTTCGGCACAGACCACGTCAAACTTATCCCTGATAAAGGCCTCGGTCTCTCTTTTACCCTGCGGGCTCAGGTACATTACATGGAGGGCATACTGGTCAACGTATTGAGCGTATAGTCCATAGACCGCAAATCCTCCGCCCAGGCCGTTGCTGCGTACGTGCATATTGGCGATGGCCTTAATTATGCCCTCGCCGGAAAATCTCTCCCCCGATGTATTCATAACTCCAAATATGGAGCAAGCGCTGATTACCTTGTCGTCATCGCGGGGATTGTTTAGCAGTCTGAGTTTATCCATTGTTTTGCTCTCCGGTAATGCGGTGCTCATTCTCCTACAAGTATTTCTTCAGTTTGCTCAATATTTGGTTTCGCTGAAACCATTGCGGCTGGCATTTCCAATCGTGACCGCCAGACCTCTCCCGGGAGTGACGCAAGACCGAAACCGTCAGTGGTAATATCCTCTTTGAAACTGTCAACATTTACCCTGTCTCTCATCAGTCCGAAGACCATGCCCGACTTCTCGATGTCCCCGGCGAAAACCATGCCTACTATGAGTCCGCCCTTCACTATTATCTTTTTATATGTATGGCCATTTCTCTGGCTCAGGACCTGGTAACCGCTATCAGGCGTGGTTACTATTCCGGCTGAATGAATCGCTAACCCGAAGTACTTCAGAGAGTTCATAGCAGTCCCACCCGGATACTCAGCAGGAATACCAGTCATGTTTAATCCGGCTATCCTCCCCTGCATGTATGCGTTTGGCCAGATAGGGGTGAGCCGGTTATCACCGTAAATAAAATCGTATGATTCAGCAACATCACCACAGGCATAAATATCAGGGCAGGTCGTGGACATGTAGCGGTCAACCACTATACCCCGATTAATCGCTATCGGAGTGTTAACGGCGAGCTCGGTGCGCGGTTTTACTCCTATGGCCACGACTACCAGGTCACACGGGAGCCGCCTCCCATCGTTCAGAGTCACATGGCTAACGGCCGTTCCCGTTTGATTACCGGCAATCTTATCTACGTAGTGGCCGGTAATAATATTGACTCCGGCTTGCCTGATGGTCCCTTCGACTATATCCGATGCCTCCTTGTCGAGAATAGTGTTGAGCGTGCGCTCTTTCATCTCCACAATAGTAACTGCCTTGCCCCGTTCGACCAATGCCTCGGCAACGCTCATACCGATAAGGCCGCCGCCAATGACCACTGCCTTTGATGCCTTATCAAGGTATTGAACAATCTTTTTGGCATCATCAAGAGTGGTAAATGTGAAAACCCCATCCAGTCCAGTACCGGCTATATCAGGAATTATGGGCAAAGCACCGGTAGCCAGCAATAGCTTTCTCCAATGGATTTTCCTGCCGTCCTTTAGCTCAATTGTGTGGTTACTAACGTCGAGTTTTACAGCCGACTTACCGAGCATAGTCTGGATGTTTTGTTTCTCATAGAAATCCGCCGGACGGTACGACATCCTTTCCAGAGAACAATTCTTCGCCAGATACTCTGAGATGAGCGGCCGGGAGTACGCAGGATAAGGTTCCTCTGAAACAATAGCCAGGCTGCCATGTTTATCCACACTGCGTATTGCCTCCGCCGCCCCGATGCCACCGGCTGAGTTCCCGATAACCAGATATTTCACTCTCCCATTTGCTATCATGTGCTCATCTGCCTGTTCAGGTTTATGCTGGCTTACTTCGCTGCCAGAGCCACCTTTATAAAGTTGTCGTAGACTTTAAGCCCAACCTCACCGCTCTTTTCCGGGTGAAACTGAGTTGCTGCCAGATTGCCCCGGGCAATAACGCTGCATATTGTGATTCCATATTCGGTCTCACCGGCAATAAGTGCCTTATCGTCCGGTACGCCGTGGTAGCTGTGTACAAAGTAGAAATTAGCTCCGTCTGGTATGCCATAGAAGATTGGATGGGCAACTTTCTGCCGGACTTGGTTCCATCCCATATGGGGAATCTTTAAGCCCGGTGGCAGCTTTCGCACTGTCCCCGGGATAATCCCCAGACACTCGTGCCGGCCACCCTCTTCGGTGCTGGTAAACAGTATCTGCAGA
>Ga0315277_10005262_pt1 | contig 17103 bp, 20 predicted proteins | sample YL17G05_15_MG_FD_203695 | JGI IMG/M metagenome (GOLD analysis project Ga0315277, IMG submission 203695) | Sediment microbial communities from Yellowstone Lake, YNP, Wyoming, USA - YL17G05_15 | ecosystem: Environmental > Aquatic > Freshwater > Lake > Sediment | place: USA: Wyoming | collected... | reverse complement strand
TGAAAGGGCAGCTCTGAACTCTGCGGCGAATGGAGTCAGGGAAAATACGATGGTAATTGCGTAGAATACTGCGCCCCCGCCAATAGTCAGTTTGAACAGTTTCTTGTAGAACTCGGATGACGTCTGTCGCTTACTTCGACTTGTAGCTGGGGGTTCCATGGTTGTTTAACTATCCGCTTGAGGAGACTTGGAAGCAATGACGGATGGATTGAATCCTTTTGCTATCAGCCATGCAGCAAGAACCAGTTCTTGCGGGAGCATTGGAATAGCTATAGCGACTTGTTCCGTACCAAAAGGAGCGATGAGACCGACCAAGACTAACACGGTTGATAACATGGCCAATATGGCAGCAACAAGACCCCAGACCGATATCCATCGAGGAACTAGGTTTGTTCGATAAAATATGATGTAATACAGCAGAGCACCTATGGAAAAAGCCAGCAGCGACGCAACATTGCCCACCCAACGATTTCCTGCATATACCAATACGCCTAAGGTTTGGAAATACGATGAATCCGGAGCTCCAGCTTTTACAAATTGCTGGCTTAATGTTATTAGTAATAGATAGCTACACACAGCAACAAAACGTAACACTCCCTCAGAAATCCTGAAACCAACAGCTCCAAGAGCTAGACCTGCATTGAATTTTTTTAGCACTGGATACAGCGAAATTGCAATACCAGCAGCGCAAGCACCACCGATGAACAAAAGAAGGGCTCCTGTTCCTACTAGCCCTGCATTTGCAGAAACACTAACAAGATAATCCGTAGCCGTTATAGATCCTGTAAATGGGAAGCTTAGGAAATCAACGGCATCATAAATGATCCATAATACTCCCGCAATTATTGCGAGCTTTCTAAAATAATTCATTTTAACCACTTCTCCCAAGTTATGTTTTCTTCACAATTGTTTAAAGGGCGCGTCCCTGACCTCTAAATGCTATAACTGGAGTATTTAATAGTATGCGTTTTTGTTGACAATGTCCATTTTCGGAATCTAAATTTGGGGTCAATGATTTAAGAGGCTTAGATGCTATTCGTGATTGGACAAGAGAAGTAGCTAAAATGATTAACTCGTAGCCTTGAGCACAAAACAAAACACCATTTGAGGATATCAAATGAAAGCAGTTGTATTTGAAAAATATGGACCACCTGAAGTTCTTCAACTCAAAGAGGTGGAAAAACCTTCTCCTAAGGAGAATGAAGTTCTGGTTAAAGTGTATGCGACAACAGTTCATCGTGGGGATTCCAGAATGCGTAGTTTCACAGTTCCTAGGGGAATGTGGCTTATGGCACGAATAGCTCTAGGCATTAGGGGACCAAGGAAGAAAATACTAGGCATGGAGCTATCAGGGGAAATTGAAGCCGTAGGTAAAGACGTAACACGGTTTAAGAAAGGTGACCAGGTTTTTGCTTCTACTGGACCGAGTTTTGGTGCTTATGCCGAGTACAAGTGTTTACCCGAAGACGGGATTTTAGCATTAAAACCTATTAATATGACTTATGAGGAAGCTGCTGCTGGAATTCCTACGGGGGGCGCTCATGCATTGAGGTTTCTTAGGAAGGGAAATGTCAAGAGTGGACAAAAAGTCCTAATCTACGGTGCTTCTGGAAGTGTAGGCAGTTACGCAGTTCAGCTTGCCAAGTACTTTGGGGCAGTAGTTACCGGAGTATGCAGTACCGCCAATTTGGAGTTGGTGAAGTCTCTGGGAGCCGATAAAGTAATTGATTACGCTAAAGAGGATTTTGCAGAAAGTGGAGAGCGATACGATTTCATCTTTGATGCCGTTGCCAAAATTCCCAAATCAAAATGCCAAAAAGCACTAGCTCCGCATGGGATATGTATGTCAGTTCATGATAGTATTGGAGGCCAGAAGGTGGAGGACTTAGTTTTCCTCAAAGAGCTTATTGAGGCTGGAAAGCTGAAAGCAGTGATAGATAGAATCTATCCTTTGGAACAAATTGTCGAAGCTCATAGATATGTCGACAAAGGACACAAAAAGGGTAATGTTGTAATAACTATCGACCACAAATAAAGAAGTAGGATTTTGCATTGCCATTGAAGTCTTTGATAGTTGTATTTTCTTATCATCACAAGAACACCCAAAAGATAGCGGAAGTTATGGCAAAAGTGCTTGATGCACAGGTAAAGTCTACGCAAGAAACTGGCTCTGATGAACTGAAAGAATATGACCTAATAGGTTTTGGTGCAGGGATAGATAGTGGAAAACACTACAGAGAACTACTTGACTTTGCCGATGGACTGCCACAAGTCACCGATAAGAAAGCATTCATTTTCTCAACCTGCGGAGCTCCTATGAAGTTCATGGAGCTGGACAGGGCGGAGTTTACAAGATATGTTGCCAAAAATCACTCGTCGCTAAGGAAAAAACTGCAATCTAAAGGTTACATGATTGTTGACGAATTTAGTTGTGCAGGTTTCAACACAAATAGTTTCAATAAACTATTTGGGGGAATAAACAAGGGTAGACCTAATGCTGAAGACCTCAAACAGGCAGAAGAGTTTGCTCAGAACCTGAAGCAGAGCCTGCAAAAGAAGTAAAACTTGAACGCATTACTTCTTAATATTCTATTCTCCACACGAAGACAACAACCATTAAATTCTGAAAAAGAGAATGAAGGAGAGGTGATGTTATATGTCATTGGAAGAGAATAAGGCAATTGTTCGTAGGTGGATTGAAGCCTACAATAAGCGAAACTTAGATTTTGACGAGTTTATAGCACCAGATTATGTTGACCACACCAACAAAGTAGACCGAGAAGGACTCAAACAACTATTTGCCATGGGTCTCAAAGCCTTCCCCGATTGGCATGAAACGATTGAAGACATAATTGCTGAAGGGGATAAGGTGTGGGTTCGCCTTGCTTACACGGGGACCCATAAAAACGAATTTTTTGGATTAGCGCCTACTAGCAACAAGATAACAACTAAGGGTGTTGACATCTATCGCATAGTCAATGGCAAACTTGCAGAATACTGGAACGTCACTGACAACATAGATATGTTCAAACAAATAGGTGCTATCAAAATCACAGAAAAAGGAAAGAATCTCTTTCCAGAAGAAGCCAAGTAACTGCGTCCTAGGCGCGCGCGAAAATCAATTAGATGTTTAATCTTTGCTTTTATATGAGTTCCATGCTTCTGCAATCATTAACATTGATGCGATAAAAAACATCGCAGCGTCTATAGTTATCTGTCCATCTGGGAGTCGGCTATTTCCGGCTGCAATCAAGGGCCAATTAAAAAATAGGCTAAAATGAGTTAGTGCAACGCCATACATAATCCAACTCATAAATCTTAAACCCGGAATCCCAGCTGTCTTTGATTCTTTTCTAATATTTTTGCCAGCAGAGTATGCAAGTGGAACAGCAATTGAGAAAAACAATATTTTACTTAAACAGGCGGTAACAAAAATTGCTGATCCCGTATCATGAGTCGCATCAGCTACAACACCTAAAAAATAACCTACAATCGCAAGTACTAGACTTAATATTATTTTTTTGTCCATCTTATTTCCACATTCTGTACATTGTTTTGCATATATATTCGAGTGATCCGATGATGGCTATCTTGGGAAGAACTTTCTGTAGGGTAGGAGGAGCCCCAGCAGCGTTAAGGTCGTAATCGGGATGAACTGCAGTGCTTGGGAGACGTCACCAATGAAGATAACGCTGAAGAGTGCATCGCTTACCAAGAGGACAGGAACGAACCACATGATGTACCAAGCCCACTTTTCTCCCTTCCGGTAGCCCGTTAGGGTAATGGCTAAGACAAAGAAGGACCAGCTTATCTTGAGTAGGCCCATTTGCCCGTATACGAAGATAACAAAGTCAGCGGCCATAGGGCTCGAAGCCTTGAGCTCACTCCATGGCATGTTTGTGACAGATTGGGCGTCCGTCTCAAATATTCCTTCTGGCTGGAACACAGCAACGAGTCCAACCACCAACCATAGCAGCCCTAGAGCTAGTAATATCACCCACGCATACTTCTCGTAAACCTTCATTTTGACCCCTTCTTTGAGATTAAAATTAAGCGTCCTTACTTTATTTCTGGTTTTTCAGACTGAGCAATTGCAGATGAATTAAATCCTTTAACTATAAGCCATACCGCAAGAACCATTTCTTGCACGAGTATTATAAGGTTAAATAAAATGAAAACCGTCGAAAGAGGAGTTAGCAGGCCAACTATTGCTAACAAGGCGGATGCAAGCGATAATGCAGCTCCCAGAAAACCCCAACCTGATAGCCATCGAGGAACGAGTTTTGATTGATAAAATACATAATAATACATCATACCACCCGTGGTAAAAGCGAGCACTCCCAACTGGCCGGCCCATGTTTTTACCGCCTGTAATAAAGTGCCTGAAATTTGGTACAAGGAAGCATTCGAGGCTCCTGCCGTTACATATTCCTGACTCAATGTGAGCAGTGATAGCAGGGCAACCACACCAATAATATAGAGCATACCCTCCATAACCCTGAACCCAACAGAACCCAGGGCTAAAGCTTGATGATGCTTCTTTAGGATTGGATACAGACAAATCGCTATACTGGCAGATGCAAAGGCCGAGATTAACACAAGAAGCAATGCTGTTATCATCAGGTTTTCATTTGCAGAAATTTGGATTAGATAATCCGTGGCATCCAGGAGAGGTTGTATAGAAAGATTACCCAGCATGTTCGTAACCGTTGCAATGATAAATAATACTCCCGCCATTATTGCGTTATTTCTGTATGAATTCATTTTGACCCCTTTCTTTCTATAGAGTTCTATTATCTTGGCATTTGTTTTTAAGGGTTCTTAATCGTTCACTGTATTTAAGAATCAGATTGTCTGTTTCCTATGTGGTATATCCGTACAGCCTTTTGTATAGATAGCCAATAACTATTCCAAGAACGAGAATCCTTGGAATGTTCATTACTGTGTCGACCAAAAGGTAGACATAGGCATTGCTTAGATTGCCAAAAGTTGAAAGGACTTCGATAATGACTAAGGCAACAAAGCTGAGAATCAAGGCTTTTAGAATTGGATTTTTTGTTGGAATCTTGTCAAAAAAACGAAGCAAGAAATAACTAACGAAGCACGCTATAATCAGACCACCAACCAAAGCTTCAACAAGAGCCAATGGAAGAGAAGAAATTGAAAAGGCAGCCATATACTCTGAAGCGATGGGAGACAGGGAAATTGCGAAGTCAACTATCCAGAAGGCTACGCCTCCCGCTACAGTCAATTTATACAGTTTCTTGGAGAACTCGTGTGACGTCTGCCGCTTAGTTCGATCTGTGGCTGGGGTTTCCATGGTTGTTTAACTATTCCACCTGAGCAGACTTGGAAGCAACTACGGCTGGATTGGATCCTTTGTACAGCATTTTGTATAGATAGCCAATAACTATTCCAAGAGCAAGAATCCTTAACACGTTAAACAATAATCCCATGAGGAAGTAGCGCATCGGATCACTATTTGGGATGAGAAAATGTGAGGGAACTTCGAGTAGGATTGTGGCAATGATCAGGGCGATGAGGCTTAGTATTATGGATTTTAGAATTGGATTCTTTGTTGGAATCTTATCAAAGAAACGAAGCAAGAAAAAGCTGACGCCAAATCCGATAATCAGACCACCAACCAAAGCTTCAACAAGCATTGGAAAATAAGAAATTGAAAGACCAGCTCTATACTCCGCAGCGATGGGAGTCCGGGAAATTGCAAAGTTAGTTACCCAGAAGGCTAATCCTCCTACGACCGCCAGTATTACCACCTTTCTCCAGATTCCTTTTGATTGGGTCATCTTCTTGTCTCCTTCGTTTTTACTTATAGTAGTCATTTTATTTCTGTTCCTTAACACCCTTAATTAAAAGCCACAAACTAAGAGAAATTTCCGCAATAAAACTAATCGCCAAACCTGGGTACGATAAGACGTCGTAGCCTGGCAATAGGAAACGCTGAATGACAAATATCAGTTGAGCAAAAAAATCAGCGATCAACAATATGCCCAAGATTTTAGGAAGAAAGCGCGATTTGAAAACTAGATAACCAAGAGGAAAGAGCCAGACGCCATAGGGTATCTGGGCGATAACAGACCCATTCTTGTATAAATTGATAAATAACAGCGCTTGCGCTTGTAGCTGATCTGGCTGGAATACTTTCAGATAATCAGCTCCGCTCAAAAGCAGCAGGCTGGAGAATAGATTAAGCGTACTAAGACACCATATAACAAAACCACCCAGGTTTAATAATAGGAACAGTAAAGCCAGGTTTTTGTTGACCGGTTTTAATAGTACGTGCAAAGCCCAGGCGGCCAAAAGAAAAAACACAACTGAGAATAGACTAATTACAAGACCGACACGAAATGACGATTCATGGGCAATTATAGTATTGAGCGTTGCTGGGGCATCCACGAATACAAAGTTACCAAAAAAATTTGCAATGAGCGAAGTTATAAAATACGTGAAATAGAGGAGACCTGCGATTCTTGCGGTCTTGCGTGGTGATAGATCTGCGATCTTCTGGCGGATAGAATTTTCTCCTTCAATTGGCACCATAATACACAAACCTTTCAGTTACGCTACGTAAGGCATATAAGGTTATGTTAAGTCTGGCAATCGCAAGACAGATGAACCTGGCAGACCCGCTTTCTTCCAAGGTTGCTTTGTCAGGTTCTGTTATTATGTCCCACAGTTATGACGACATTTCCCTTTTTGTGTCCCGCTTCAACATACCGGTGGGCCTCGACAATCTGTTCCAACGGATAGCGCCTATCAATGACCGGTCTTATCTTACCTGCTTCAACGAGTTCTTTGAGGTAAATTAGATTTTCAGTCTTAGGAGTTGCTGTCCCCCCTATTATTTTCTTGCTGCTTGTTATTGAAGCCCATCGCATTCGAACACTTAGTGCGGGCGTAGCGACAGTTTGAAGATAGATTCCTTCATTCTTCAGTGAACTCATACAGCCTGAAAACGAACTCTTGCCTACCGCATCAAAAATAACATCAAAGGTCTCACCGCCTTTAGTAAAATCCTCTTTAGTGTAATCAATTACCTTATTAGCACCCAAAGATTTCACCATTTCTAGATTTGTTGTACTACAAACCCCAGTAACTGCTGCCCCAAAGTACTTTGCAAGCTGAACCGCAAAAGTACCCACACTTCCAGAAGCACCATAGACAAGGACTTTTTGTCCGCTCTGGATATTTCCTTGTCTCAGAAAATGCAAGGCCGTATTGCCCCCAAAAGGAATGGCGGCGGCTTCCTCAAAGGTCACATTTGCCGGTTTGATTGCCAAACACCCATTTTCAGGCATGCACAGATACTCTGCATAAGCACCAACATTGTGTCCGAGATATGCAAAAATCGGGTCACCTTTCTTAAACAGTTTTACGTCTTTGCCTACTGCTTCAATCTCTCCGGCTAACTCAGACCCGAGTATGGGGTTTTTTGGTTTTCTAAGACCAAGCGCTATTCGAGCGAGGAGCCAAAAAGAGAGAGGAACCGTGAAACTTCGCATTCTAATGTCCCCTGCTGTTACTGTTGTCGCATATATCTTTATCAATACTTCATTATCTTTGGGAGTGGGTTTTTCTATCTCCTTTATCTGAAGGACCTCTGGCGGTCCGTATTTTGTGCATACAATCGCTTTCATTTTCACAAATGCTAATTACTTTTAACGTATATAAAAAATCCTGATTTGGTATAGGAGATTGAATTCATATATATCGAACATAGCGCGCTGCCTTTGCCGGTAAAAAGGTGTTCAAGTGTAAACCCCCACTCACAACGTCTCAAAATAGGTTTATTTTGCTGAAATAGGCTCAGAATGAGCCCGAAATTATGGTGCGGAGGGTGGGATTTGAACCCACGAACCCCTGCGAGATAGGCGCCTCAGGCCTACGCCTTTGGCCATGCTTGGCAACCCCCGCTCCTCAAAGACAATTGTCCTATCTTCTAATTTCCTGTCTGAATTAAATCTTGCTTATTCTTGAAATAGAAAAAAGGGATGACATGCGTCGTTGTCTAGACTACGCGAAAGTCTTCCTTTATAGTCGTCAAGACAACGTGCGTGTTCGTGCGCTCCACGTACGGCAATGACAGAAGGTGCTTCGTGAATTTGCTGAGATCTTCACGATTCTTGAACTTCGCAATTATAGCAGCATCAGCTAGACCGGTCAGATCATAGACGCAGCAAACGTTAGGAATTCGAGCAATCTCATTCTCCATCTCCAAAAGTCTCCCTTTGGACACCGTTATCTCAGTAACGACGGTCAGCTCGTAACCCAGCTTCTCTTGATCCAGCAGAGCAGAATAGCCTTTGATTATTCCTTCAGCCTCCATCTTCCTTATTCTCGACAATGCCGTGCCAATCGAAACGTCACACTGTTTGGCAATCTGCCTCGAAGAGAGTCTTGCATCAAGAGTCAGCGCTTTCAGAATCTTAACATCTGTTTCGTCCAAATGCACACCTCATCACCTGCAATATACATTCATTCAATGTTCACATCATTTATTTAACGTTTGCTTACGAAAACCGTAATAAAGCTTTTATATGCACGGATTTATCCTATTATTCTGTAAACTTGCTCACAGGGGTAACATAATGACACGCACAACACTGGAGACGATCCAAAACGGTGGCACCTATCTTAAGCTTTTGAAAAACGCCGACTATATCCTCCTGCACTTCACCGACTTGCTAGGCTACCTCAAAGGCAGAACAATACCGGCAGATCAAGCCAAAAAAGCGTTAGCAGAAGGCGTGACCTTCGACGGTTCCTCAATGATCGGCGGAACCAACATAGAAGACAGCGACATGATAATGAAACCAGACCCCTCGACGTTCACGGTTTGCCCATACTATTTTTACGACAAAAGTGTGGCTAGCTTTGTCTGTGACATCAAGAAACCCGACGGCACACAATTCGAAGCCGACTCGAGATTTATCCTTAGAAAAGCTGTGGAAAAAATGGTGAAAGAGGGGTATGAGCCAACGGCCGCTGCCGAATTGGAATTTTACCTCGTGCAGAGAAATGATCAAGGCGAAATCGCCCCTGTTGAAAACCACCTCATTGACAAACAAAGATACTTCGACATTGCACCGGGCAGAGACCTCACCGAATCCTACCGAATGGACTTGTCAAACGCGTTGTCAACCATGGGAATCACCGTCGAAAGACAGCACCACGAGGTGGGATCAGCCCAGAACGAAATCACCATCAAATACGCCGATCCTCTAACAACGTCAGACAACATAATGCGCTACAAGTTCGCAGCCAAAGCCACGGCTGACAAGAAGTACGGCTGGACAGCGACATTCATGCCCAAACCATGGCACGGCAAAGCTGGTAGCGGCATGCACATCCACATCGGACTTTTCAACCAGAAAAAAGGAGAGAATCCCTTCTACGACCCGAACGGCTACGCTTACGTCTCACAGAAATGCCGATACTTCATCGGCGGACTCCTAGAACACGCGAAAGCCCTCTGCGCCATAGTAGCACCGACAGTCAACAGTTACAAACGACTCGTGCCCGGCTACGAGGCCCCCGTGTACGTGGCATGGAGCAAGAGAAACCGTTCAGCCCTAGTGCGTATACCTGCGTTCCTCAAGGAAAACAGCAAAGAAGCTAGAATAGAATTCAGATGCCCCGACCCACTTTGCAACCCGTATCTTGTGTACACGGGTGTATTTGAAGCGGGAATGGATGGCATCGCAAGGAAAATTGATCCTGGTGAGCCCGTAGACGTGAACATTTATCATCTCGGCGAAACGGAACGCAAGAAACTAGGCGTTGGAGTCCTGCCAAAATCACTTAAAGAAGCTCTAGAAGAATGGAAAAGCGACGAAATCTGCGTGAAAGCGCTGGGCAAAGAAATCGCTGAGAAATATGCGGAGTGCAAAATGCAGGAATGGCAAGAATACCAGTCGCACCTACCCGGAAACAAGAACGAAGTGACTTCGTGGGAAAGACAAAAATACCTTTACGCCTAATCCGTTGAGCTCCCAGTACAATTGAGCAGAAAAACTCGGCACTAGACCTTTGGCTTCGACATCAAATCTTCCGCTTTCAATTTCTTCATTGAATTAACATGCCTGACCAGTTCAGCGACAACGGCCTCGAAGACTTTCTTTCCCTTCGCAATAGAGGCAGTTGAGGCCTTGCCAAAAACTCCAGAATTCGTTTCGTCCGCGGTGGCTAACGGGAGCGTCACACCCTCGGCTTGCGCCGCGTGCTTGCGAGGCTCTTCATCCACAACCTTTTCCATGTTTACAAGATGCCGATGCAAAGCCAGATTCATAGAAGTCTCCTCGGCGGCAGCGTGTCTTCTCTCCTCTGCCGCGAAAAGGTTTGGCAAAAGCTTTGGCGCGGCTGTCCACCACTGAAAAACAGACATGAAAATCCCTTCCTCCCTCAGTTCTCTTGCCAATTCGGTAAGCGGAGCTAGGTTGCCGCCGTGTCCATTAACTACAACGATTTTACGTATGCCGTAATAGCCAAGCGACAGGCACACGTCCTTCACGTACTTCTTGAAAGCTTTAGGCGATACGAACACCGTTCCCCAGAACTGTTTGTGGTGAGAGCTGACTCCGAACGGAATGACCTGCAAACAAAGCACTCCAGTACGTTTGGCAGTTTCTTCGGCTATCCCCTTGGCTATCAAATGGTCAGTTCCAAGAGGATTCGCCGGTCCATGTTCTTCGTTTGAACCGACCGGAACGATGGCAATGTTGTTTTTAGAAAAATACTCTTTGGCTTCCGCCCAACTCATTTCATGAAGCAGAACTTTCAAAACGTACACCTTTCACGAAATTGTTTTATTGCAAGCAGGTTGAATATAAGTTTGCGGCCCCACACGGTGAAGCTGTTTGAAAGCGGTGATTCTGGCAGGAGGTTTCGGCACAAGGTTAAGACCCTTAAGCTGTACGAGGCCTAAGATTCTCTTCCCAGTGGTCAATAAGCCGCTCCTGCAGTGGACATTCGAGAGACTCGCCCAAAACGACATCAAAGACGTGATTCTGGCAGTCTTCTATCAGACCGAAGTCCACATAAAACATTACAGGGTCCCAAGATGCGGGGTACACGTATCCTATTCACACGATCCGCTGAGAAAACCCTTGGGCACTGGTGGTTCAATTAAGAAAGCTGAAAAACTAGTCGGACACGGCTCTCCGTTCATAGCTCTTAACGGAGACATATTTGCCGACGTGAACTACACCCAAATCTTGAAGAAACACAAAGAATACGATGCCGTCGCAACAATAGCCCTTCACAGAGTTGAAAACCCAAGCAGATACGGCGTCGCCGATCTAGCAGAAGACAACCGGATAACAAGTTTCGTTGAAAAACCTCCACCCGGCACTACGCCGAGTAACCTCATAAACGCCGGAGTGTACGCTCTCAGCCCAAAAATCTTCGATTATATCCCGGAGGGACGAGCAGTCTCAATCGAACATGAGGTCTTCCCCAAACTTGCAAAGGAAAACAAGCTTTACGGACACGTTTTCGAAGGCATGTGGTTGGACATCGGCAAGCCTGAAGATTACCTGGAAATTAACAGAAAAATGCTTGAATCGACTGCAAGCGCAAAAACATTCAAAATCGGTAGAAAGGTAGAAGTCAGAAAGCCTGTAGCCATTGACCGAAAAGTTGCGATAGGAGAAAAGTCGACAATAGGACCCTACGCGATTCTCGGACGCGACGTCATCGTCGGAGACGGCGTCAACATACAGAACTCCGTAGTGTTCCCAAGAGTGGTAATATCCGATTTTTCCTCAATAAACAGAGCCATAATTGGTGAAGGGGTAATCATAGGAAAAAGAGTGAAGATCTCGAAAGACTGCATAGTCGGTGACCATGCCAAGATAGAAGATGACGTCTCGCTCGCCCAAGGAGTGCAAGTCTGCCCGGCAAACCAAGTCTCTAAAAGTGTATTAACGCCTAATCGCAACTGTTAGAGGAGGACTATTTCGGTATGCTAAACTCAAACCGTTTATTCGGCACGAACGGAATCCGCGGACTTGCCAACAAAGAACTAACCCCCCAAATGGCAATCAAGGTTGGCACGGCCATCGGCACTTTTTTCAACCGCGGAACGCTCATCGTGGGATATGACGCAAGGACGAGCGGCCCCATGCTTGCGAGAGCCGTTGTCTCAGGCCTAAACTCCACGGGATGCAACGTGCTCCTGGCAGGAATGGCACCAACCCCGACCTTGCAGTACGCGATAAGACATCACAAGCCCGACGGCGGAGTCATGATCACCGCATCGCACAACCCGCCGGAGTATAACGGAATAAAGGTGATGTGGAACGACGGAATCGAAATATCCCACCAACAGGAAATCGAGATCGAGAGCATTTACTTCGACGAAAAAGCAAGCTTCGCAGAATGGAACAAGATAGGAGAAACGCGGGAACTGCCCGGAGTCATCGACGAGTACATTGCTGCGATAAAGACGCACGTGAGCGTCGAAGCGATAACGCAGAAGCATTACCACGTCGTGGTTGACGGAGCAAACAGCGTGGGTAGCCTCACCGGGCCCCGCCTGCTACGCGAACTGGGCTGCAAGGTCACAACAATAAACGCAAACATTGACGGAACATTCCCTGGAAGGCCTCCCGAACCGCGACCTGAAAACTTAGGCGACTTGAGTTTGACCGTGAAAGCTGTAGAGGCAGACCTGGGCGTGGCCTACGATGGTGACGCTGACCGCTCAATCTTCATCGATGAAAAAGGCAAAATCAGCATGGGAGACCAGACTTTCGCTCTGACTGAAAAATACTTTCTCAAAGAACACCCAGACGAACAGATCGTAACACCCGTCAGTTCTTCAACAATCGTCCAAGACATAGCCGACGAGTACAACGGGAGAATAGTGTGGACCAAAGTTGGAAGCGTGACCGTTGCCCAAACCATGAAGGAACTCAAAGCCGAGCTCGGCGGGGAGGAAAACGGCGGAATCTTCTACGGACCCCATCAGCCAGTCAGAGACGGCGCCATGTCAACAGCCCTAATACTTGACATCATGGCAAAAACCGGAGAAAGACTCTCCAAACTGCTTGGAGAACTACCTCAATACTTCATTGAAAAAGGAAAGGTCGAATGCGAGGAGAAGCTGAAAGAAAGAGTCTTGCAGAAGTTGATCCAACAAGTCAAAGGTCTGAAAGCAAACACTCTTGACGGTGTGAAAATCTGGTTTGAAGACAAAAGCGCCATACTGGTACGGCCAAGCGGCACAGAACCGATCTACCGATTGTATGCAGAAGCCAAGACTCAGAGAAGAGCTTCACAACTCATCAGCGAGTACAGTTCAAGCCTTGAGAAAATAATCGAGACGCTAAAAAGTTGAGGGATGACCCGCAAACACAGCCGGAGAACAATTTATGTCCTCGTCAATAATTCAGGTAAACCCAGAACAACTCGACACCGCTGAAAAACGGGAGAAGTACGCGGTCAGCATTATTGGATGCGGACAGACTGGCATCCAACAAGCCATCCTTCTTGCGGAAGCAGGATACAAAGTAACGTGCGTAGACACGGATCAAACCGTAGTTAACGACATTTCGAAAGGGAAGATCCCTCCTCCAAAAGCCGAAATGGAAAGCAGCTTGAAACGTCACGTAAAAACAACAAGGCTAAGCGCGACCAGTGACGTGAAAAAAGCCGTCTCCGAAAGTGACATCGTTGCAATCACTGTCCCCGTCAAGATTGATGCGAAGAAAAAAGCCGACTATTCCAACATAGAGACGGCGTGCAGACGAATAGGCCCGAATCTTCGTCGCGGATCCCTCGTAATCATCATGAGCCTCACCGGAATCGGTGTCACAGAAGGCCTGATCAAAGAAACATTGGAAAACACTTCAGGCCTTAAAGCCGGGACCGACTTCGGCTTGGCATACAGCCCTCACACCATGCACAACCAAGGCATTGAAACCACATCAAGCCACCAGCGAATCGTTGCGGCAACAGACAAAAGCAGCTTGAATGCAGCTTCAAACGTTCTGCAAACAACAACTGGCAAAGACGTGAGCAGAACAGGGAACATAAAAGCGGCAGAAGTTGCCGCACTTTTTGAAGTAGTACAAGAAGACGTCAACATCGCCGTCGAAAATGAACTTGCACTTTTCTGCGAAAAACTGGGCGTAGATTGCCTTGAAACACATGAACTTGCACGCACCAACGCGGGTGACGCACTCTCGAGACCCATGCTTGCGAATGTAAACATCCAAAAAGAGATTTACCTATTGTTGGAAGACGCCGAAAACCTGAACGTGAAACTCCGAATCCCCTCAGTGGCAAGAGAGATAAATGAAGAAACCGCTAAACACGCAGCCAATTTGATCAAGGATGCTTTAAGAAACTGCGGGAAACCGCTGAGGAGAGCACGAGTGTCCTTGCTTGGGATCTCAGAAACGCCGAATACAAGGGGACACCCGAAAAGACTGGCAAGAAAAATCACTGAAACACTGGAAGCCAGAGGCGCCAAAGTGAGTCTTTATGACCCGTATGTTCCAGAGAGTGAAATGACCGAAATGCATGTCCGCTTCAAGAAAACGCTGACTGAAACCGTGGAAGGCACGGACTGTGCCATAATACTGACAGCGCACGACCAGTTCAAACGCCTGAATCTGCACAAACTGAAACTTGTCATGAAAATGCCAGCAGCAATAGTCGATTTGGAAGGAATAGTTGACCCTAGCAAAGTTGAAAAGGAAGGCTTCATATATCGCGGGTTGGGAAGAGGGGTCTGGACAAAATGAGCAAACTAGCCGTAGCCGTCATTGGGACCGGCTTCTGGGGAAAAAACCACGCAAGAGTCTACAAAGAACTGGCAGAAACAGAACTGTTAGCCATCTGCGACATTGACGCTGAAAGAGCCAAGAATGTAGCCAAGCAATTTGGCGTAGAACCCTACACAGACACATCGAAGATGCTCAAAAATGAAGACATCGAAGCAGTCAGCGTTTGCACTTGGTCGACTAGCCTCGCTAGAGAAGCCACCAAAGCTGTGAATGCTGGAAAACACGTTCTAGTTGAGAAGCCGATGGCGGCAGACACAAAACAAGCGTACAAACTGCTCCGAGCAGCCGAAAAAAAGCAAGTGCATCTCACTGTTGGCTTCTTGATGCGATTCATTCCGGGACTGCAACACATGAAAAGAGCAGTCCAAACCAAAGCCTTCGGCGAACTCGTGTGCGCAACCGCCAAAAGAGTCTCTGAGTGGCCCGAGAGAATAGGCGATGTAGGCGTCGTCAAGGACACAGCGATTCACGACATAGACGTAATGCTGTACCTTTTCAACGAGGACCCGATCGCCGTTTACGCGAAAACCGGAAGCATGAGACACAAGAAATTTGAAGATTACGCTCAGATAATGCTCACGTTTGAAAAAGAGAAAAGCGCCTTTATCGAATCCAACTGGTTAACCCCGTACAAAACTAGAGTTCTGATAGCCACTGGAAGCGAAGCCATAATGCGCCTCGATTACATCACGCAGGAATTGACAGTTGAAGACGCAAAAGAAGCAGTGCAGCCAAGGTACCCGATGCAGGAACCCCTGAAACTTGAACTCCAACACTTCGCAAACTGCGTACTGAAAAAGGAAAAGCCATTGATAACTGGTCTCGACGGCCTAAGAGCCCTAAAAATTGCCGAAGCAGCCTTGAAATCTTCAGCAACGGGCAGAATAGTCAAGCTCTAGGCGCGTTTGATTTTTGACGTTTTAAGGTTGAAAGGCTTACCTTCTGACAGAATCTTCTCCGGAGTTTTCTCCTTCCACTTCTTTATGAAAGGCAGGTCTTCCTCTTCTTTCCGCATCTCGTCCGGAAGCATTTCTGGAATCTCATCTCGTATTGGATACCACCGTAGGCATTTCGGGCAGATGATCAAGCCTTCCACTATTTCGTCCTTTTCTTCAAAAACAATGAGATCGAGCGGGTGGTGCTTGTCAATCGGGCATGCCAATATCTCCATCAACTTCCTTTTCACAGCTGCCATTCCTCCGGTGTACTTCTGTTCTGAAACTATAAAACTCTTTCATGAGGGCATCGTCATTGCCGGCTCCGCCAAGGGGTCTATTTTGATGTCCAAGACAACCTGGAACCAGTTTGGACCAGTTGCTCTAACAATTCGGTCGAATGCGATTTCGAACGTCACGCCTAGACTTTGAAGTTTTGCAGACACCTTCAGCTTGACCTTTTCAGCCGCGCTCTCGCCTTTTCTGGCATGCTCAAAAGCATAGTAGTGTACCCATCCTCCACTCTTCTTAAGAGCTAACAGGGCATAAGTCACGTATTCAAGGGCTTTCTCAGGCAAGGGCATGAGCACCCTGTCTGCAACGCGGCACAAATCCTTTTCAACTGTCTCTTTTGCATCACCCAGCACAGGAATGACCTTCCCATAGACCCTGTTAAGTCTGACATTCTCCTGCATGTATTGAAGTGCCAGAGGGTTAACGTCAATCGAGTACGCTTTCTCGGCGTTCGAGTGCTTGGCAATAATAATGGAAAAACATCCTGCCCCAGCGAACATGTTCACGATGACTTCACCATTCTTAACTTGCTCCGCAATTCGCATCCTCTCGTGTGAAAGCCTAGGCGAAAAATAGCATTTTCCAACATCGACAGAAAAGACGCACCCCGACTCCCTGTGAACGGTGACAGCCCTGTTTTCGCCACCAATGTGTTTCAGTTCTCTCAGCCTATAGTCTCCGGAAACGGCGCCCGTCTGAGCCAGCACTGTCTTAACGTTTTTGTGAAGACTCATAACGGCTTCCGCTATTTTTTGGCTGTGTTTTTCAGGCATTTGTTTCAAACGCACAATTGCTATATCGCCTACTATGTCGTAGGAGTTGGAAACCTGGATCAAATCTTGTTGAGAAAGGGTGGTTGAAAGAGTCCTCCGTAGGCTTTTCCTCAAGCTACGTCCATCCGCCTACAAACTGAAAGAGTGCCCGGAAACATTTAAAAGCAAAACGAGTTTCCTTTGTAGGAAGAGGAAAATAACATGGAGAAAACACCGACCGGAATAGTTTATGAATGCGTGAGATGCGGCGCAAAGGTCCCTGCTGAAGAGTTGGATATGCGGGGCGGA
>Ga0315277_10005261_pt1 | contig 17105 bp, 9 predicted proteins | sample YL17G05_15_MG_FD_203695 | JGI IMG/M metagenome (GOLD analysis project Ga0315277, IMG submission 203695) | Sediment microbial communities from Yellowstone Lake, YNP, Wyoming, USA - YL17G05_15 | ecosystem: Environmental > Aquatic > Freshwater > Lake > Sediment | place: USA: Wyoming | collected... | reverse complement strand
TCCACACCCTCATTCCTGTGCGGTCGGGTGCCCACACCCGACCGCAGCGCCGGGTGTGGGCACCCGGCGCCACAAGGAGATCTAGAACAGAAGATTGGATTGTGAAACTGATTCTAGGTATAGGCGGGTGGATTCATGCCTAAGCGCAGGCCAGCGAATCACTGGGGACTTGCTCCTGCCGCAGTTCGTTCTCAGAGTTCAGGTAGGCGTTGGGGTCGTGATGAAGAGCATGTGGCGGCAACCACTCCCAGAAGCTCCCCAGGTCCTTACGGATCTGGCTCATGTAGAAAGATGGCAGTTCGGCGGTCTGCTGCTCGAAATAGGCGCCAAACTGCCGGTCATGGTCAAGGTGCTGGCGGACCGTGCTGTAGTATTTGATCCGTCCCGCTCCCTCGGAAGAGAGGGCGCGGATGACATTCAACCATCCAGGAATCGTGGCGCCGTTGACCTTGAGGCGCCTGACAATCATCCGTCGGGAACAGGCATACTGCGTGAGGTCGATCACGCGGTCGTAGAACTCCCGCCACCCGTAGTTCTTCAACCGCACGTTCATGGCGTGGTTGTTGTTGAGAAAATGGAAGGGGAAGGGCAGAATTCGGCCTGCGCGCTGGTATTCGAGGTTGGCCGGGGCCGCCTCCCCGAAAGAGGTCAGAAGCGAGAACGCCGGAAATGCCCCGGGGGACATATCGAGGAACCGCTTCGTCAACTCAAATGGTTCCGGTCCTTCATCATCGTCCAACCCCAGCACGAAATTGGCCTGCACATAGGGCACGTATCCGAGGATCATGTTGACCTGTTCGGAGACCATCCTGACCTTATCCAAGCCCGTGGCATGGCCGGTTTTGGACTTGGCCCCCCAGCCATACCACGACTCGATTCCGGGCAGGAGGGCTCTGAATCCATTCCGCTTCAGCCGCTTCATGTGAGGCTCAGTGAGAATCGCCAGACTGCTTTCGGCAATGAAATCGATGCTGTCGGGAGGCACAGCCGCTTCGATTGCGTCCATACAGTCATCGAATCGCACCCCGAAGTTCGGATCGTGCCACCCCACGTGCGGACGGCGCAGCTTCGTGAGGAGAAACCGGAGGTCCTCCTTGAGAACCTCAAGCTCCAATTGGTGGTATGGCACGGCGGCGTCGATACAGAAGTTGCACGAATACGGGCACCCCACGCTGCCGATCATCGGCACGATCCTGATCCACGGGGCTTTGCGGAGCGTGGCGTTGACGAACTTCCAGCGTTCGCGGACCCCGGGGAGCGATGCTGGCTGTTGCTTCGCCGAGAGATGGATGCCGAAGGGACGGTGCCGGGAGCAGTCCTGAAGCACGTCCCGGATCACTGTCTGATCCGTGAAACCCAGGACGTAGTCGAAATAGCGTTGGGCGTCCTGAGGGTAACAACGGGCGTGGGGACCGCCCAGCGCGGTGATCGCGCCGCGGGACTGGAATAAGCGGCTCAGCGCGTACGACAGTTGTGCCGCTTGGGTGAATGCACCGATGAAGACCAGATCGAGATTGCCGGGCAGTTCCGCCGCGAGATCCTCAAAACCAGTGTAGCAGACCAACGTGACATCGTGCCCCAGGGCCTCACACCACGTCGCCACAACCTGGGGCATGATGCTGGCGAAATTGGCATTCATGACCCGCGCCCAGAGACCCGGGCGGGGGGACTTCTCCACCAGATCAATGACGCCGATGCGGAGTCTACGCATACGGCCTCAAAACGGAGTGTGCCAGACCGGCAGCGGATCGCGGTCTGTATCTGGTGGTCGGCGCCGGTGTGAGAATGGCCAAAAGAGACAAGTCCCGACTGGAAGGCATCGTGTGCGTAGCAGAGAGCGCCTCTTCCCAAAGGGCACGTTCCCCGTGCAATCTGCGGCATTATACGCCGGAATCAAAGAATGCGCCACAGAATCAGATCGGTTTTCTGCTCTTTCCCGGCCGGCAAAGGCATCCGTCGGCTCGCCGGACGACCCCGGAAGGGGCGGTATGGGGCCGTGATCAGGGGCCGACGGTGCCAAATCCGGCTTTGACAGGCGGGTTCCGGTGACGTATTTTCGCGGCCCGGCTCGGACGGTTGAGCACAGCTGAAATGGGCATTCCACACCGCCGCCGGGTCAAAAGAAGGGGATTCCCGGGGCACAGATAACCCTGTCTTCGGATACTGAAAGGAACTGAGCAATGCATGTCAGCGGGTACATGTTTCTGATCATGGGGATTAGCGTTGCCGGACTCTTGTTTGTCATCTGGCTGGCCAAGCACGTCCTGCGCCACGACACCGGCACACCGGCGATGCGGGCGATCTCCGATGCCATCCGTGAGGGCGCCGAAGCATTCATGCGCCGCCAGTACGGCACCATCGGCAAGCTCAGCATCATTCTGGCGGCCATCATCTTCGTTCTCTATGGCTTCGTGCGCGGCCATCACGATTTCGATCCGGTCGGATCGCGTCTGGCGCTGGCTTGGTGGATCACACTCTCCTTCGTGCTGGGGGCTTTGTGCTCCGGCATTGCGGGCTACATTGGCATGTGGATTTCCATCCGCTCGAACATCCGTGCCGCCAGCGCCTCGACCCGCTCCTTGAACGAGGCCCTGCGCGTGGCCTTGCGTGGCGGGGCGGTCTCCGGCCTGCTGGTGGTGGCGATGAGTCTCCTCGGTGTCGGCGGTTTGTACTGGCTGGTTTCCGCGACGACTAGTGTGGCACTGGAGAAGATCCCGCTGATGATCGTCGGATATGGCTTCGGGGCCTCGTTTGTGGCTCTATTCGCGCAATTGGGCGGCGGCATTTACACCAAGGCCGCCGATGTCGGCGCCGATCTCGTGGGGAAAGTCGAAGCGGGAATTCCCGAAGACGACCCGCGTAACCCCGCCGTGATCGCCGATCTGGTCGGTGACAACGTCGGCGACTGTGCCGGCCGTGGCGCTGACCTTTTCGAATCGACCGCCGCCGAGAACATCGGCGCCATGATCCTCGGCGCCGGTGTCGCCTTGGCTGCCGCCAAACAGGGAATCGCGTTTGCCGCCGGCGCGGTCGGGGTCATGCTCTTCCCCCTAGTCGCCCGCGCGTTTGGGATCATCGCCTCGATCGTCGGCATAATGACGGTTAGAGCCCGCGAAGATGAGGACCCGATGAGCGCGCTGAACCGCGGCTACCGGGTTGCCGTGCTTTTGGCGATGATCGGCTTCGGCATCGCCACCCGTTGGCTCTTGCACATCGACGCGCATCCCCATGCCTGGATGTACTTCTTCGCCAGTGGTGTGGTCGGCGTTTTGGCCTCAGTCGCATTTGTCTACATCACCCAGTACTACACCGAGTACAAGTACCGCCCGGTGCGCGAGATCGCCGAGGCCTCGCAGACCGGACCCGCCACCAACATCATCACCGGGATGGCGGTGGCAATGGAGTGCACGGCACTCCCCGTGATCACCATCTCGATTGCGATTCTGGGTTCCTATTTCCTCGGTGAAGCCGCACTTCCCGGCGGCGGTTTCTTCGGCACCGCCGTGGCGACGATGGGGATGCTGGCGACCGCCGCCTACATCCTGGCGATGGACACCTTCGGGCCGATCACCGACAACGCCGGCGGGATCATCGAAATGAGCCACCAACCCGAGGAGATTCGCAAGAAGACCGACCGGCTCGACGCGGTCGGGAACACCACCAAGGCGCTAACCAAGGGGTATGCGATCGGCTCGGCGGCGCTGGCGGCCTTCCTGCTGTTCAACGCCTATATGGAGGAGATCACCAACTACACCGGCACACCGTTTCACGGTGTGAACATCGCCAAACCTGCCGTATTTGTCGGCGCCTTGCTGGGTGCAATGCTGGTGATCTTGTTCTCGGCGCTGGCGATCCGCGCGGTCGGCAAGGCCGCGTTCTATGTCATCAACGATGTACGCGCCCAGTTCAAGGAGAAGCCGGGAATCCTGCAGGGGACCGATAAACCGGACTATGGCCGCTGCGTGGATATCGTTACCCGCGGCGCCTTGAGACAGATGATCCTGCCGGGGATCTTGGCGGTCGGGATGCCGGTCGCCGTGGGCTTGATCTTCCGCATGTTCATCACGGCGCACGACCGGCTGATCGCGGCGGAGTCAGTCGCCGCCTTCCTAATGGTCGCGACGATCGTGGGGATCGTCATCGCCACCATGCTCAACAACGGCGGCGGCGCCTGGGACAACGCCAAAAAGTGGATCGAGTCCGGCATGTTCGGCGGCAAGGGCTCTGCTGCCCACAAGGCAGCCGTGGTCGGCGACACAGTCGGCGACCCCTTCAAGGACACCGCCGGCCCGTCGCTGCACGTGCTGATCAAGTTGCTCTCAACCATCACGCTGGTGCTGGCACCGCTGTTCATTTGAAGTGACGCTAGGATCAACCGCAGGTAGGGTGGGTGCTCCGCACCCACCTTCTTCTTCAGATCGGTGGCCTATTCCCGCGATGCGGCTGTAACGGTGGGTGCAAAGCACCCACCCTACGGAGCCCATGTCGGGCGGTTCGCGAACCGCCCCTACAGGACATGTGACGGCGGGTCTAGCCCATCGGACATCACGTGTTATCCTTGACCACCGCCCACTGCATCGGGTTGTTCACGAAATACGCTGGATCGATGGCGTCATCGGGCAAGACCGCCTCATCGCCCGCGAAGTCTTTGCCGATGGCCGCGTCGGGATTCAGGTCAGCCCGGCTGATCCGCATTTGGGCCCCGCCCGCCAGCAGGACCTTTGCCACCGCTGTTGAGCAGACACGGTATTTGTGCTGCCGATCCCCGAAGATGCGGAGGGTCTTGGCAAAGAACCCCGTGAACCCCGCAAGCGCGAAGTCGAGAAGATCGCCCTTGTCATACGGATTGCCGACCATCGTCCCCGCAGACCCATTCATCTTGACGAGGTCCAGCCCGCCGGCAGGCCGGTGACTACAGCGCGCCACCTTCCAGTCCTTCTTGTCCAGCTTGACATCCCGCAGCTCGGTCCACTGCCCCACGGGCGTCGTCATTTCAAAGAACCGTCCGCCGACCCAGACACGCACATGGGTGGGACGGGAGTCGGACTTCTCCCCCCATTTGGCCTTCTGGTATGCGCGGATTCCCCGGTACACTAACCACAGAAGCATCCGTCGTGGCGGCCACAGACCGCCGGACCCATTGGTAGCCAGCACGTCGCCATCCCGGAAATCGAACATCCCCTCACCTCCCGTCTTTATGGTTGACCATGAATGGTCCCCTATCACTATACCCCATACGAGAAATAACCCCCAGATTGGGGGCGCCGTCGTCGCAGTGCAGGCGACCGAGCCTCCATTTTCCGCCTAAGTGCTAACCTCAAGAGGACAAGGGGCTTCAGCCCCTTGCGTGCTGGCGAGCCGCGCCGCTTTGAGCCGTGCGCTCGGAAGAGTCTCTCAAGACCACCGTGCCGAGAGGTGGCAGGATGCGATTTTCGGGAATATGGACTCTGTTCGCCTGTATACTACCGTCACCGGGAGGTCACGACCTTGCACTCACTGCGCAGGTTTGTCCTTCTTGCCGCTGTTGGCGTTGGTGCCGTGTCGGTTGCAGTCATGGCAGCCGGGCCTGGCAACCCGACCGTTCCGTTCATTTCATCTGCCGTTCAGTCCTCCACTCCCATCGAGAGCCGCCGTGTCCACTCCGTCGGCGACCTGTGGATGGCCATCGGCAACGATGGCACGTTCGGCTCCGGACACGGCGGGTACATTGCTGATCCCAGGGAGTGGGAATCACTGGGCATCAAATACACCCCGTCGTTTGAGTTCCCCCCCGGAAGTCGCCGGGACTACCTCTACATGGGTTCCCTCTGGATCGGAGGCATCGTCGACGCCGACACGCTCGTCAGTGTCGGCCATGAGGGCTGGGCCGGCTCGAGCGATGAATTCAATGGCTTCGAGCGCATCGACGCATCAGTCGACACCATCCGTGGCCAGCAGGACTTCTGGTGCCGTTATCAGGACACCATGATCCCCTACAGCACTTACGATTTCACCCAGCACCATCCCATGGGACTGGAGGTCACGCAGACTTCTCATGCCTGGCAAAGCGCACCCTACAACCGCTTCGTCATCGCTGAGTACACGATCCATAACATCTCTGCCGACACCATCTTCAAGAGCTATATCGGTCTCTTCGCCGACGCCGACGCTTGGACGTTTGGCGGCCCAGGTGGGCCACACGATGACGTCTCCGGGTACCTGGCCAGGGACGGAATCGCCTACACCATTGACAATGACGGCGACCCGATGAACCGTGCCTGGACCAACTTCTCCGTCCGCGGTGCGTTCGGAATCGCACCATTGCGGCTTGATCCGCCCGCCGTCTGCACGACGTTCAACTGGTGGGCGTCTGACTACTATGTTGTGAGCAGTGACTGGGGCCCGCGACTGCTCCGCGACACCGCCAACCTCAGCCTGCCTTGGAGAGGTACACCAACCTCGGATCGCGACAAATACCGCTACATGAGCAATGGCGAGATCGACTATGACCAGCTCGAGTCGGCGGTCGACCACTCCGGACAAGGATGGTGGCCCCCACCGCCTGAATGGAGCTGGAGCAGGCCGGAGTTTGGCGCCGACACGCGCTTCGTTCTTGCATTTGGCTCCTACGATCTTGCCCCCGGGGATTCCGTATACATTGCCGTCGCCTTTGTCGCCGGAGACTCTGTTCATCAGAATCCCGACGACTATGCCCGCTATTTCCGGCCTCGTGACCCGCAACTGTACTATGACCGACTCAACTTCCGCGATCTGGTCCGCAACACGCATCTTGCCCGACAACTCTACGCCAGTGGGTTCGATCTACGCGGTGCACCGCCGACCCGCGTGCGGTGCACACCAATGGCCGACCGCACGATCAAGATTCAATGGACCCCGGCGCCATTCCGTCCGGTTCGCGGCTATCGCGTCTACCGACGCCCACAGGGCGAACCCCTTTGGACCTTGATCGATGCACCAGACACCCCCGTTTTCACATCGATCGACTATGGTCCCACGAGCGGAACGACCTACGCGTACGCGGTGTCGGCGGTCGATTCGTCGGGATATGAAGGACCGAAATCCCGAGCGACAGCCATCACGATTGCTCTCCCCCCCGTGCGACCCGGCCTGGAACTCTGGACCACTCCGGCCCACGTTGCCGTCCGATGGTCTGTGCCGCCGGTCGAGACGACGTTTGCGCCCCTCGTTCGCCTCAACCTCTATCGCCACGTCGCCGACGACTCGCAGACAGTCATTGTCCGTGAATTCCCCTTGTCGGGAGTGACTGCCCCGGATTCATCGCAACGCCAGAGCACAGCCCCGGCCATTATCGCCGCCGGATCGCTCCCCAAACGCGGGTACGATCTCCCCTTCCTCTCCTTTCTGGATCAGGACGTTGAACCCGGGACTGAGTATCACTACTGGGCTACGTTCATCAACGCCCTTGATTTGGAGAGTGCGCCCTCGCGGGAACAGTCGGTGATGCCGATGGCTTTCGACCGGCCGGGGATTGTCATTTTGCACACTCTCGGAGACCTCAGTGGTTGCATAGCCCCTGACTCCACCCGGGCATTCTACTGGTCGTGGGCACGCGATCTCGGATTCGACACGCTCGCGTTTGACCTCCGCCAGAGACCCGATATCGCCTACGCCGGCTTCTCGATGCAGAAACTGGCACATTACCAGACGACCGTCATCGTGATGGAAGACGCCAATCCCGCGTATCCGTATTCTCCACTCTATGCCTGGCTCGAGGATTATCTGTCACACGGTGGCCTCTGTGTCTTCGTATTGCGCAATTACAGCGGTATCGATTTCGGAGGCATCCCCAGCGGCGTGCTGGGCATCCACGGGGCCATTCGTCAGGACGTGGTGTATCTCCCGCCTTTACTACCTCCCAGTCAGAAGCCGCGCCTGGTTGCTGAGTTTCGTGGCGCGCGATCAACCATGCCCGGCTATCCCGACCTCGATGGCGACAGCTCTCGTGCAGCCGCCAATTCTATGCTGAGATACCTCCTGCCGAAGTACGGCCCTTTCATCGGTGGGGGAGTCGTCCCCGGAGTGGGAGCTTATGATTCGATCGCAAGTGACGCCGAAGTCCTCTACGCATACGTTGCCGGCTACCCCGACACGTCCTCGCTCCACGGGATGCCCGTTGCGATCAAGCGCGAGAGCCCGGCCGGGCGTGCCATCGCCTTCAACTTCCCACTCTCGGTCATGGACCGCGAGCCCGCGTGGCGTGCATTGACGATGGCTGTCGCCGATCTGGGCGGCGACACAACACCTGTAGCCGCGCCGCCACTCCAACCGGCGCGCACCACCGGCATCATCCCGTGGGTCTTCGGCTCCGGGACCACGCCACCCGATCCCGCCTGGGACCTAAACCACGATGGCAAGATCGACATCCGCGACGTCGTGCTCTCGATCAACCGTACACGCCGCTGATACACGGTTGCACTGCTCGGTTCGCCAGTCCAGAGCGGCTCCGCCCCTCAAACCGAAACCCCCGCGGGGGGTGCGCGGGGGTTTCGGCAGATTGCTGCGGCATCAAGCCGCAGGCAAGATCAGCACTGGGAATATCCGCAGCCGCGGCAGAGAACGCAACCCTCTTCATGCTCCAGCATCCCGCCGCAGTCGGGACAGTGCTCGCGCGAGATATCCGGCATCGCCTTGAGCCGGGCGCCATTACCGAAATGGTCGTTGAGCACCTTGGCGATCGCATCCGGGATAGAGAAGACCATCCCGCGTCGCTCATAGATCGGCTGTGAGCCGCCGATCCCCTGCAGTTGCTTGACGATTTGGGATACCGCCACACCGGACCGCAGCGCCAGGGAAATCAAGCGGCAGATCGCCTCGGTGTCGGCCATCGTCGAGTACCCCGACTTGCCGATCGATGCGAACACTTCAAACGGCTTCCCGTTGTGCAAATTGACCGTCACATACAGGTTGCCGTATCCGGTGCGGATCTTCTCAGTGAATCCCTCGAGGATATCCGGACGCTCTTCCGGTTGGATCGGTCGCTCGACAGCGGACGGTACGACTATCGGCGCAGGCGGCTTCGGAACGGTTACCGGCGGGGGGACACGCTGTGTCGAGGCACTCTCGAGAGTAGCCACCGGTCTCGGCACGTCAAACGCCGCCACCGGCTCCGTCTTGCGCGCCTTCTCCGGTGTCGCGCCGGTCGACAGCACCTGCCCCGGCCGGCACCCATCGCGGTACACAGTCACGCCTTTGCATCCCAGACGGTACGCCTGCCAGTAAGAGGTCTGCACGTCATCACGCGTGGCGCCGGTCGGCAGATTGATCGTCTTCGACACCGCCGAATCGCAGTGCTTCTGGAAGGCCGCCTGCATGCGAATGTGCGCCGGCGGCGGGACATCAGCGGCGGTCACGAAGACCTCGCGCACATCTTCAGGGACTTCATCAAAACCGACGATTGAGTTTGCATTGGCGATCTGTTCCATCAACTCCTGCGAATAGAAACCGCGCTCTTTGGCGACCTGCTCGAAGAGGGGATTGACATCGACCAGACGTGTCCCCTCCATGACATTGCGCACAAATGATATTGCATAGAATGGTTCGATTCCCGACGAACACCCCGCGATAATCGAAATCGTCCCGGTCGGCGCCACCGTGGTGACGGTCGCATTGCGCATCGCCACGCCCTCATCGGCGTAGATGGAACCCTCCCAGTTGGGAAACTTCCCGCGCGAGGCCGCAATATCCGAGGAGTGTAAACGCGCCTCTGACTCAATGTGCGCCATCACCCGTTCACCGAGTTCGAATGCCTCCTCGGAATCATAGCGCACACCCAGTTTCGCCAGCATGTCGGCCCACCCCATCACCCCCAGGCCGATGCGGCGATTCCTCTTGGTCTGCTCGGCGATCTCAGAAATCGGGTACTTGTTGGCGTCGATTACATTGTCGAGGAAATGCACGCCGAGATGCACCAATTGCGTAAGCCTGTCCCAGTCCACTCCCTCGGCCGGTCGGCGGCGATCATAGGTCGGCGGTAGTTCCTCCCTGACCGTCTTGCCGAGATTGACAGAGGCGAGATTGCACGAATCGTACGGCGGCAAGGGCTGTTCGCCGCAGGGATTGGTCGCCTCGATCTCTTCGATGCGGTGCGTGGGATTGGTCTGATTGACCCGGTCGACGAAGATCACCCCCGGCTCGCCGGTGCGCCAAGCATGATCGACAATCGACGCGAACACCTTGCGGGCATCGAGCGACTGCACGGCGCCGTCTTTCTCATACGGCCGCCGGGTCGTCGGATGGCGCAGCACATACGATTTCCCCTGCTCGACTGCGGCCATGAACTCATCGGTCACGGCCACCGAGATGTTGAAATTGGTGATCTGGGTCAGATCTTCTTTGCAGGCGATGAATTCCTCGACATCGGGATGGTCGACGCGCAGAATTCCCATGTTGGCGCCGCGACGCGTGCCGCCCTGCTTGACCGCTTCGGTGGCGGCATTGAAAACCTTCATGAAGGAAACCGGGCCGGAGGCGACGCCGGAAGTCGAAGCGACCACGGCGTTGCGCGGCCGCAAACGGGAAAAGGCAAATCCCGTCCCGCCGCCGGATTTGTGAATCAACGCCGCATTCTTGATCGATTCGAAAATCTCCTCCATGGAGTCGCCGACCGGGAGGACAAAGCAGGCGGAGAGCTGCCCCAAAGGCCGTCCGGCATTCATCAGGGTGGGGGAATTCGGCATGAACTCACAGTTGACCATCGCACTGTAGAATCTCTCCGCCGTGCGGCGCACTTCCTCCGGCCCGGCGCCATAGTTGGCATCCACCGCCGCAATCGCCTCGGCCACCCGCCAGAACAACTCCGCTGGGGTCTCGGCGACCTGCCCCTGATCATCCTTTTTCAGGTAGCGCCGCTCCAGAACGCGGAGCGCATTCTCAGCCAACATCGGTGTCTGCTCGAACATCTCCCCTCCCGCAGGGCATACCGCACCGTCCGGCGACAGAACGCCCTTCCCCCTTTATATAACTACGGCTGACTGACCTTTAGTGTCTACTGTCCTGCCGTGCCTCAAGCCGACAGGAATCAAAAAGCGGACGGACGTTAGACCCTGCGGGGGAGTCTGTCAATCACAAAAAGCGCCGCGCGTCAGAAAGATCACAATATATTGTATCTCAACACATTAGCGACCACCTGATATTGTGACCGACGATACCTATCCACAACACGCGGCGCTGTATTCAACTTCGTACCAAGCAACCCCATGCTGATAAGCCAATTGCCCACGCCCGCCGACACTGGAGGCATCATGAGAATCAACGATTCCTGTCCTGAGGGCCCGGTTGACGGCCATGGCCAGCCTGTAGTGTATTGTGAAACAACATGATAGACTTACAGAAACCGCTCGACCGGCGCCGGCTAGTCGTGCGATGCCAGCCGGGCTATCATGAAAATGACAATCGTTATTCGGAATGCGCGAAACGTTGGCGACCGAGTTCGCGCGCAATCGCTTGAAACACAAATGATTATGATCTGCGGCTGGGCACGTGACAGAGCTGATCCCGGAGCAAATGCAGGAACAATCCCACGTCGGTGACGCACCCCACTGCCTGGTGCGAGCCCCGGTCGGCCAACTTGGTCACGACTGAGGGATTGATGTCCACGCAGACGGTCTTGACCCATGACGGCAGCATATTCCCCACCGCGATGGAGTGCAGCATAGAGGAGAGCATGAGGACGATTTCCGCACCTTCAAGATGGCGGGCATACGCCTCTTGAGCCCGGCTGACATCGGTGATCACTTCCGGCAGGGGGCCATCATCGCGGATCGACCCCGCCAGGACAAATGGCACGCGTTTGGTCACCAAGGCGTGCATCACTCCGTCTTTCAGAAGCCCCCGGCGCACCGCCTGCTTCAAGCCGCCGACGCGACGAATCGCATTGATCGCGCGCATGTGATTCTGATGTCCATGATCGACCGGGACGCCGGTCTTGGTGTCGATCCCCAGTGAAGTGCCATAGAGGACGCGTTCGACGTCATGCACAGCCAGCGCATTCCCGGCGAGGAGCGCATCCACCCATCCACCCTTGATGATCTCCGCCAGCGGTTCACCCCCGCCGGTGTGAATCACCACCGGCCCCGCCACGACAATCAGCTTGCCCTCACGTTCACGGATCCAACGCGCCAAATGCCCCACGACCCATTCAACCTTCTTCTCCGAGGAGACATCGTTGGTCATGAAGCCGAAGTCGGCACGGGCGCGGTCTTTGAATTCGGGGAGAATGCGGATCCCATCATGCCCACAGACAACCCGGTCACCGCGCTTGATGTCGCGCAGTTTCCGGCAGGCCGGGTGGCCGCCATTGCCATCGAGGACAATCACGGCATCCATGCGCTGTTTGGCGATCCTTTGCCAGCGGCCATTGAGGAAGACCTCAGTGGCGTGATTGGTGCTCGAATAGAACCCATCCGGGGCGGCGCCATCTTTCGGCGCCTGGCGCGCCACGAGCCGCCCCACAGCCGCGGTGTAGAACCCCAAGCCGACCAGACGGTCCAGAACCCGGTCAAGGCGTGCGGCGCTGTCGGCACGGACCTCGATCACTGCGCGCGAGGGCTGCGTGTTGGTCGAGCCGAGGGCGAAATCCTGCACGACAAAGGCCGCGCCCCCACGGACGATCAGGTCCATCGCCTCGGAGAGCATCCCGGAATCGACCAAATGCCCTTCCGCTGATACTGTCGCACGCTGCTTACTCATCGACTGGACCCCTCTCATCGACTTGGGAGTGTTGAAAAAGCCAGTCTCCGCGGGGGGGATTGCTTCGTCTATCGTCCGCCTTGGGCGGACGACGTCCTCGCAATGACATTGTAAGTCCTTTGCCGACATGATGTCATTGCGAGGAGCGAAGCCCCGCTCGCAGAGCGGGGTGAACGACGAAGCAATCCCCTTCCGTCCAGAACTCTCCTTGGATCAGGTTTGTAACAGGCCCACTCCTGCATCTGCCCGACGCGCCACCGGAGCTTGCGGACCGGGAGCCTTTCGCCCCTGCAATCTTCCGGCGAAGACCCGCCAACAGACCCTTCCCACTAAATCCCATCGGATTTTCCACGATACTATTAAGAGACCGTCGCACTCCGGTTCAGGGGGTGGGCACGGTCCGTTTGCCATTTTTTGCCTGATTGCGCATCGGCCATGGACGCCACCGACTACATACCGCCGGGGAAGCTCGGCTCCCATCGCCACGGCGACAAACTCCTGCAGGTGCAGACCGAGTTTGCCTTAAGGCCGCGCCCGCGTCTGACCTCATCGGTCGTGGTCGATGGCCGCACTGTGCATAAGACCGACCGCGAATGGACCGAAGACTTCTCGCGCGAGGAAAGCCGTCTGCGGTTGGAGATTGAACTGGCTGAGCAGCACCGTGCCACGATGGCGCTCGTGGTGGACCGCGCCGCCGAGTTTGCCGAAAGCGGCCGCCCGACGCCCACGCCCGGCGGTGACGGTTTTGAAGCCGCCTCGTTCCGCGACACGATTGAAGAGGTCCTGCGCACCGTCCCGTACACGATGGGGTTCTACGAATTCGATCAGGACGGCGAGATCATCTACCGCCGTCTGTTTCGCGACGTTGTCGCCGAATGGGACCGGGAGTTTGCGGCCCTAAGCGCGATTGTGTTTGGCCTGCCGCAGATCATCCGCGTGGGGGAATTCTGTCAAGGGATCGTCTGCTTCGGCGCCGAGAATCTGATTTCCGCCCGCATTCGCGACCGCACCTTCGGCATCCTCACCGAACCCGAAGCCGGCATCGAGCATCTGCGCCGCGATTTCCCCGAGTTCTTCGAGGCCGTCTATGATGCGAACGATCCTGTCTGACATCCGAGCCCTGGCCGGTGTGACCGGTGTCGCCGTCGTTGCCAAGCGCGATGGGCGCATTGAGCGCCTCTTTCCCGCGGCGTTTACCGAGCAGCACACGCAGCGCCTGTTGGATCTGGTGACGTCGACCTATCAGCGGCTGCATGGTTTCACCCGGCTGGCGCTGCGCTTCGAACGCGTCGTGGTGCATCTGTTCAACCAGCCGGAGTATCTGTTGTTTGTGACCGTTCTCCCCGATATCGACTCACGCCAACTGGAAACGCTGGCCTACTCGAAGTTCAACGCGATCGCACGCGCATTGGCTCGGCCTGAGGCATCGCCTCCACGCAATGCACCTTCACGGAAGCCGGCCACGCGGGGCACCGGCTCGCAGTTTACCGGCGATCCTGCCGGTGACCCGGTCGCGATCTTAATCAAGGCCTGCAATACGCTCTCCGACATGATGGCCGATTCGCGCGGCCGGATTCGACTGGCCGCCGACTGGCGCAAAGCGCGCGAGTATGCCAATCAGGACGATGGCGCACTGGCACCTTTGTTCATCGATGCCGCCGGTCGGATGGAGATCCGCAAGGGCCAAGCCATCCTGGCCCAGGCCGCCGTCATCGATGCCTTCGCCCGCATGATCGATTGCTTCCTGGAGGGGCTCGGCACCGCCCGCACAATCGCCGAGGAGGAATTCTACGCTTTGCTGGAACCGCGCCGCCCGGTCTTGGAACCGGCCGGTTTATACCTCTATCTCGGATCGACGGCCCGCGCGAAATCGCCGCGGTGAGCTCTCCTGACCCCCGAAGGACTACGGCAAACAAGGGGCTTCAGCCCCTTGCGCTCAATCCACGCCACCTGTCTAGCAGGCTGCCGAGAAAACCATGAGAATAGCGAGAAAACCACGCTGTCATGCTGAGCGAAGCGAAGCATCTGCTTTCGTTCACCTATGAGAATGAAGCAGATTCTTCACCCCGCCAAAGAGCGGCGGGGTTCAGAATGACAGTCCGGGTCCGTTCTCGAGCAACCCGCTAGGGGGATCGCCCTGCTTCAAGGCGAGCACGGATTGCAGAACACGGTCGCTGGCTTGCGGCCTTGAAAAGCGGTCATGACCATCAGTGCAATATCCGCTGCGGTGGTGACCCCGTCACAATCGACGTCCGTTGCCTCGATGTGATAACAGGGACGTTCGGTGCACACGTGGCACAGCTCATCCGGATCGGGAATGGCCGCCTCGCCGCGGATCACTATGCCGACGCTCTTGACTACGTCGAGGATGTTGCACACACCGTCGCATTGCGGGTCGGGGTGGCAGGTACACCGACACTGAACGTATTTGATGGTCAGATAGTCCGCACAGTTAAACGTTGGGCACGCCATGTCTGAGTATCCCGTAACATACACGCTGTAAGAGCTGTCGAGCCGCAAAGCGACGCCGTACTCAAATCGACTACCGCTCCCGTCCCGCTGCTCCCAGAGGAGATCGCCGTTCGGGCTGTACTTTAACGTGACACAGTCCTCCCATGTGTCGCCGCCAAAACTAACACCCGTGACGTAGACATTCCCGTGCGGGTCCGTCTGGATGTCCCGTGCCTCGTCCGGAACACAGCAAGAGCCGACCCGCTCCCGCCCGTTGTATGCTCGCGCCCAGAGTAGGCCTCCCGTCGCATCGTACTTGACTGTCATGTAGTCGTAGTCGGAGACGCCCCCCGCCCAACTTGAACCGGTCACACAGATACCGCCAGAACTGTCCAGTGCCAGCGCCGCGGGCCGATCGTCGCCGTGACCAGGGCCGTCGTACAAGCGGCTCCAGAGCAGATTGCCGTCCGAATCGTAAGCCACGGTCAGGTAGTCATACGACGAAGGGGCTCCGGTCCAGCTTGTCCCGGTGACATAGACGTTTCCTGCGGCATCCACCGCCAGCGCTGTCGCCTGATCGGCCTGATGCCCTTCGCCATCGTATCGGCGTTCCCAAAGGAGATTCCCATCGGCGTCATACTTCACGGTCAGAAAATCAAGGCCGCTCGTCGCGCCTGTGCTGGTGCCCGCCACGTGGACATTCCCCGATCCGTCGACGGCGAGCGCAACCGCTGAGTCATCGGCATTCCCGGACCCATTGTACCGCTGCTGCCACAGCAGCGCACCGGTCAGATCGTATTTCAGCGTCACATAGTCGTACCCGGAACCAGCTCCCTCACTGAACCCTGCTATGTAGATATGATCGGCGCCGTCGATTGTCATCGCCTTGGCCTGGTCCACCCCGTGAGCCGGCCCATCGTAGCGCCGCTGCCAAAGGAAGCTCCCCTTCCAGAGATACTTGATCAGGATGAAGTCATCCAGTGTTCCGCTGCCGGGACTGTATCCCGCCACATACACATCCCCCGCCTGGTCAAGGGCGATGGCGCACCCGACATCGTTGCCGTTTCCCGGGCCGTTATATCGTCTCGCCCACATGAGGTCGCCTGCGGGACTGTATCTCACCGTGGCGATGTCGTATTCGGGCCAAGAGTACGGGGCCGACACATCTGTGATGCCCGCTACATACGTATTGCCCTGTGCATCCACGGCAAGAGCCGTGGACTGGTCCACGCTTCCGGCTGGCCCGTCATAGAACCGGGCCCAAGCCGTGCCAACGGTCTGTGCACTCGGGCGGGGCGCGGCAAGAACGAGGTAACCGACGATCGCAAGAAATGGGGCTGCACGTGGCATCACGCTCACGCCTTCTCAAACTAAATATCGCAAACGTCTCAGAAGTGTCAAGCGAAACCGCCCCTTCGCGCCTTCGCATCTAGGACGGCGTGCGCGCCAGACCCAGTTGTCGATTCCCGAGCGGGTTGCCCGCCATGACGTCTCTTGCCTGCTTCATGGACTCTGTGCCGCAGCTCGCCACCGCTACTCCGACTCTGCCGACCTCTCCAAAAAAACAACCGGCCCGACCGAAGTCGGGCCGGCGAGAGGCCTATCGAGAGCATTTGATTTGAAAAACGCTTCCCAACCCATACGTTAAAGGCGTTTTACAGCCACAGCGGGTGTTTTGTCCTCGCTACCCTGTCGGGTGACAGGGGTCCCGGCAAGTAACGCAACCCGGCGGGGGCGGCCTTCATTGGTACAACCTGTAAAAGGTTTTTCAAATGCATCTCCCCTCGGCCCTCAATTCCAATATAGCCGATTCGTCTCCGGATGCAATCAGCATCCGTTCCTATTGTCGGCTGATCCCGGGCCAATATTGAACCATTTCTGACTCTGCTTGGGCGTCGCACCATGCTGGGAATGGTTTCACGACCACATCGGTGTGCGGTCGGGTG
>Ga0315277_10005258_pt1 | contig 17111 bp, 10 predicted proteins | sample YL17G05_15_MG_FD_203695 | JGI IMG/M metagenome (GOLD analysis project Ga0315277, IMG submission 203695) | Sediment microbial communities from Yellowstone Lake, YNP, Wyoming, USA - YL17G05_15 | ecosystem: Environmental > Aquatic > Freshwater > Lake > Sediment | place: USA: Wyoming | collected... | reverse complement strand
TGGGACAAACTATGACTATGCCACCATAAAGTATTATCCAGATGGAGATACTGCCTGGGTGAGAAGATACAACGGACCGGGAAACTCCACTGATTATGCTTTTGCCATTGCGGTGGATGGTTCTGGAAATGTCTATGTGACCGGATATAGTTACGGCAGTGGGACAAACGTTGACTATGCCACCATAAAGTATGTCCAGTTCTTGTGCGGTGATGTCAATAAAGACGGGGTGGTAAATGTAACTGATGTCGTCTATTTGATAAACTACCTCTTCATAGGTGGTCCTCCACCTATTCCCATCTTACAGGTTGGAGATGTAAACCAGGATGGGGTAGTTAATGTTACAGATGTCGTCTACCTGATCAACCATCTATTCATTGGAGGACCCGCGCCCTGTAGCTAATAACAAAAATCGGATGTAGGGGCTTAATTCATCGCACCCGTTAGGTTGAAAGAATCTCCACCTCACCCCCGCCTCTGGCGGGATTTTCAACTTGGTCCTCTCCCCTTGGGGGAGAGGGTTTAGGGTGAGGGGGAATCAAGTTGTAGCGGTTCGATTTATGGTTCGACTTTGCTCACCATCCTGAGCCTGTCGAAGGATCAAGCCCGTCAGGTCAAAAGAATTTCCCCCTCACCTTGGTCCTCTCCCCACTGGGGAGAGGAGACTAAATACTCTCTCCCCTTTGGGGAGAGAGATAGAGTGAGGGGACAATCAAGTAGAATGTTTCCGCTCAGCGAGGATGTTATCATCCTCGCCAAGTTTGTTCTTACACCCGTTGGAGCGGGGTACCCTTACCCCGATCCTCTTAATCTGGTTTGCAAGCCCTAAAGGCTTGCCTACGCCTTTCTTATTCGTCATTAATCATCCGTCATTCGTCATTTCTTCCCATTTTTCATCTGTTTCATCTGTTGGGAAAGAAAGCTTTTGCCTTTATCCATCATTCGTCATTGCTTTTATTCATTATTCGCCATCTGTTTTGCCAAATTCACTCGAACTTTGATGGTGATCGGGATAAGGTGCCTGTTTATGGGAGACCAAATATGAACACTGTTTATGGTGAGCGCAGTCGAACCACTTATGGTGTGCCTAAATGACCCCTTAAACCTTTTAACCATGAAAAAAAAATTGAAAAAAAACCATCAGAACCGTCAGAAACGTCAGAACCATCAGAAACACCGGTTCTCAGTGATTCATCATTCGTCATCTATCATTCGTCATTTTCCTTCCGCTTTCTTTTTCAACTCATTCAATTTATTCAATACTTCGCAAAAAACATTCACAATTTTGGTTAAACGGTCAAGATTGATATTGACTGAATGGGATATGCATGCTAATATACAAACATGCGTATATTATCTTCGTGTATGGTGAGCTTGTCCTTCGACTTTGCTCAGGACAGTGAGCTTGTCGAACTGTCGAACCATGTCAGAGCCAATAAATATGAGTGAAATCTGTAAAACGGAATGTGGCGGGCTAAGAGCCCGCCCTACGCGATTAGGTGCTATATAATAACCACCTGTTCCCGCGTAGGCGGGGTTCATCCTGACCTCGTCCTGAGGACTCGGTCCGAAGGAAGGGATTCACCCTGAAGGGCTCCCAGCCCCGCAAACTCATACTGGATGGAGTTGAATGACTTTAGTTAGTTTAAACAACATTTCAAAATCTTACGGACCCAATCTGGTTTTAAAGGAGATCATTTGGCAAATTGAAGAGGGGAGAAGAATCGGGCTTTTGGGCGCAAATGGGGTCGGGAAGACCACTCTCTTTAAGATAATCAACGGAGAATTGGAGATAGATAAAGGTAGCATAATTCGAAGCAAAAACCTAAAGATCGGTTTTTTGCGACAGGAATACGAGCTTGCGGATGATTTAACTTTATTTGACGAGATGCTAAAACCATTCTCCGATCTTTTAAAATTGCACGATGAATTGCGCAGGTTGGAAAAGGAGATGTCTTCTGGGAAGAATCTGGATAAGCTGATGAGACAATACGGTGAGCGCCAGTTAGAATATGAAAGCAGGGGCGGATATACGTATGAAAACAGAATTGAAACCGTGCTTTATGGATTGGGATTCAAAAAGGAGGATTTTGATAAAAATATAAATATTTTAAGCGGGGGAGAAAAAAATCGAGCCGCTTTGGCTTCCGTCCTCTTATCTGAACCTAATCTTCTTTTGTTAGATGAGCCGACTAATCATTTAGACATCGAGGGAACCGAATGGCTGGAAAATTATCTTGGCGAATTTCCAGGAACACTGGTCATCGTCTCTCACGACCGGTATTTCTTGGATCGGGTGATCCAGGAGGTGGCGGAGTTAGAAGATCATCGAATAGAAAAATATGCTGGGAATTTTTCCGCTTATGTGGCGGAGAAAGAAAAAAGAAAAGAGAAAGCGATAAAAAAATATGGAGAGCAAGAAGAATATATTCTCAGAACGGAAGATTTCATCCGCAGAAACATCGCCGGACAAAAGACCAAGCAGGCGCAGTCCCGAAGAAAGGCTTTGGAGAAATTGGAGAGATTGGAAAGACCTAAAACCAAAGCCAAAAAAGTAAAAATTTCTTTCACCCCAGCTCAGAGGAGTTCCAGAGGACTTGTCTGGACCGAAAATCTGAGCAAAGGGTTCGGAGAACAGTTCCTTTTCGAAAATGTAAACTTTTTCTTAGAAAGATACGATCGGGTTGGTTTGATCGGTCCCAACGGATCGGGCAAGACCACCTTTCTAAAAATGCTTTTGGGAAAAGAAAAGCCGACCTCAGGAGAGGTTAAGATCGGGGGTAATCTTGACATCGGCTATTACGACCAGGAACACGAGGGACTCGATCTGGAAAGCTCGGTTTTGGATGAAGTCTGGAAAATCAAACCACAATTGTTAGCTTCTGAACTGCGAAGTTTCTTGGCAAAATTCTTATTTTTCGGGGAGGACGTTTTTAGAAAAATAAGGACCTTCAGTGGTGGAGAGCAAAGCCGGGTGGTTTTGGCGAAACTGATCCTCTCCCATCCCAATTTTTTGATCTTGGATGAGCCTACCAATCATCTGGATATTGCCTCCCGCGAGGTTTTGGAAAATGCTCTTTCTGAATTCGGCGGAACCATTTTGGTAGTTTCCCATGATCGCTATTTTCTCAATAAAGTCGTAAATAGAATTTATGCCATCGAGAACAAAACTCTAAAAGAGTATCTGGGGAATTATTCTTATTATGAGGAAAAGAAAAAAGAAGAGAACGAAGCTTTGCAGAAAACCCTGAAGTCAAAGAGACTGGAAAAGAAAGTCAAGGAAAAAGTCAAAAAAGCTAAACCCAAAATTAAAAAGAGAAGTTTGCACCAAATAGAAAAAGAGATTTCCGAAATCGATCAAAAGATCGAAGAGATAGATTATTTACTCTCCACCGAGGAAGTTTACACCGATTGGCAGAAGCTTTTGGAATTGAATGAAGAAAGAAAGATGTTGTCTCAGAGATTAGATGAATTGTTAGCCGAGTGGGAAAGATCCGCCGAGGTATAGATGGAGCACGTTCATTCAGTTGTTATTCCGTCAGGATAACCCCGCAGTAAGTACCCAATAACGTTTCTAACATGCCATCTTCAAACAGGATCGACCATAGCCCGAAAAGGAAGAGGTTTATGTAAATTACGGGTTAACACTTGCGCCATTTCGTTGGACCTCTGAAGAAGAGGCCGGCGAGAAAGTTGGCTGACAAGTATGGTGAATTCCCCATATTGTATTGTTTTTGGTCAATGATTAAAAGCTGAAAGAAAACGATTTTTCTGCTTTTGTTTTCGTTTTGCCTCCTCCGTCCATTCAACACCTCAAAGGTCAAAAGGTTATGTCATACGTAGAATAAAGAGAAAAACCTTGGGCATTGGCAAGAATATTGCGGTTTATTCACTGTGAAAGAAAAACTCAATGCGGAGGCTTCAGAAATGACAGAAAATTTGATCCAATCTTTCAGAAATGAAAAGGGGATAACGCTCTTGGAGGTCCTGGTTGCGATGATCATTTTAGCGTTTGGAGTTTTGGGCTTAGCTCCTATGATTGTCATTTCCATGTATGGGAATTCATACTCAAATCAGGTTACTGTCGCAAACGCAATAGCACAGGATAGGTTAGAAGAGATGAAGAGCTGGCCTGAAGTTAATCCGATTCCTTATTCAGAAACGGTGAATGACATTCATGAAACTTTTACCAGACAGACTCTGGTAAATGATGCTACCACGGATGCGTCTATTCCGAATGGAGTCTACAGAATCGAGGTAACCGTTAGCTGGACGGACCCTAAACAATTGTCCAGGTCAGTGAGTTACTTCACCTACAAAGCTAAAGGCTAATGAGGGGAAAATGATTAAAATCAAATGCGAAAAAGGAATGACTGTGGTGGAGCTTTTGATTGCTCTTTTGCTGACTTTCATTGTGGGGAGTGCAGGTTTGGAATTCTACGTTTCACAGCATAACCAGTGGTTGGCTCAGACAGGCATATCCGATATGCAGCAAAATGCAAGGGCGCTGATAGACGAGTTGAGCAGAAATATAAGGTCTGCGGGTTACGGGATTATGACCGGTCACCCCAGCATCAGGGTGGCATCCGACACCTTGACCATATTTCGTAAGGATTCGACCAAGATTGACACCATTCAGTATTATATCTGTTTTGCAGACAGCCTTCACCCCAACTTGGTAAAGAAGATCAACCAGGATGCCGCTTCTGTCTTTGCGGAAGATATCGAGTCAGTCCAGTTCGTGCGATCGGGTGCCTTGGTCACGGTCACCTTGGTAGCACGGCAAGGACGGAAGGATCCGGAATATGTTGGAGACGGGTATCGCCGAAGAACGCTGATCGCCAGAGCTGAAGTTAGAAACAGAATGTAAACGTTAGAGGAGGTCAATAATGATCCAAAGATTGAAGAAGAACGATGGCACGGCTTTACTCGTGGCCATTATGGTGATGTTGATGTTAACCTTGATCTTCATTGCGGCCATCAACACCTCGGTGATGGATATTGATATCGCCAAAAACCAGAAAGAGAGAACCTTAGCCTTTTATATTGCCGAGGGAGGGCTGGAACTGGCCATGAGGGTTTTGAAAGACAACATCAACCAGCTGGATAACGACACCCTGGAGAGTCTAGTCAATGCAACAACCTCACTGGGAGACGGAAGCTTCATCGTGGATGTGTCTGGAACATCTCCTTATAAGACCTTAACCTCTAACGGCTTTTCCCAGGATGGGCAAGCGATTATCGAGGTAGTGGTAAAAAGACGTAGAAATCCCCTCAGTATCTGGGATAACATCATCTTTGGCGGAACCGGTCAAGCGGGTGGTATAGTTAACGGAAACGTATCCGTACACGGATCTGTTCACATCTTGGGAGATACAGGAACGGCGAATGCAATAGCTTTTGATCTGGCCGGAGCTGCTCAGCAATATAACAATTATTCAGGAATGAATGGCACTCTTTCTTCTCGCGTTCCTCCCTTGGATACCACTACTTTCAACGGAGAGGTAGTAAGCACCTTAGATGCAGAGTTAAGGGTTAGACATGGAGAGGTCGATATCTCAGGAAACGCTCGTATAGGCTCTCCTGATGTGCCGGGCGGTGCCCCTCGAGTAAAAGAGACGATAGATGGATGCTATGTCACCGATGGCTACGGTGGTAATCAAGGAACAAATAGCGTCTATTCGGACAATGGTACTACTGACGGTTACGATCTGGGAGACGAACTAAGCCTCCCCGATCTGAGCGACCCTTATACTGATCCCAATACTGGAATCACTTATCCAACCTACATGAACTATCTACAAAGTAACGCCTTAGTGATAAGCGGGGACTTGACGTTGAAGCCAGGGCAAACGCTGGCTGCCGTCTCCAACGGCTTTGGCAGTATTTACATGGACGCCAGCGGAAATCTGCAAATTAGCGGCATCGTTTATGTCACCGGTAACATCGATATCCAGTCTGGTAGCGGGGGAATGAAGCACACCCCCGTCACTTTCGACGGGAGAGGAACTATGGTTTCTCAACAGGACATTTCCATAAGCACCCATGTTCTATCTCAAGGTACGTTTCCCACCAATGATGTGCTGGGCTTCATAGCAGCGGATGATGTGGAGATAGGCTGTGGACCAGGTGATGCACAATTGAACATCATGGGTGCTTTTTTTGCCCAAGACCAAGTCATCAATCAAAAGCAGAACCAACTTGTGGGAGCTATGGTTTCCAACTACTTTCAAATTAATAACGTGCCGGATCTGTTCCATGCTCCTTCAATTGTCGACAATCTGCCTCCTGGCATGCCTGGAGGTGGCGTAGTGAATATTTACGTCTACAGAATAGTCAAAGGAACATGGCGTGAGCTGTAATTGAAGGGAGAACAAGATGAAGACAAAAAAGAATAATAAAGGTATCACCATGTTGGAATTGATGATCACGGTAGTGATTTTTGGAATCACGACAACCCTTGCATTTCCCCAGTTTGAAAGGACGATGGACAAATTGAGGCTCAAAAGTGCAGGACGGGATATTGTCTCCTCCTTGAGATTAGCAAGATCCGATGCCGTTTCGCAAAGGCAACAGTTTGGGGTCTATTTTGACCTAAATTCAGGGCAATGCATCCTTTTCAAGGACTTAGCCAATCTCACCGCTTTCACCTATGATGCCGGGTCAGATTCTGACCTGGTCACCACAACTCTGCCCAGTCATGTGAATTTTGGATCCATCAGTTTCCCCAGTTCTGTAGTTATCTTTAAGCCGGATGGATCAGCTTCCAACAGCGGTTCGATCGGACTATACTCCTACGAAGGCTACTATGGCTCCTTCACCGTTGATGTATTAAGTAGTACTGGCAGGGTAAAGCTAATCTCTGGCACTTAGACCTGTAGGTCTTTGAAAAAGGAGAGTATATCCTGTAAGAGATAGAACATTTCACCTTCGTGGTGCTCGTTTCACAAAGTGCGGGACGCACATTCATGCGATTTCTCTCTCCCCCCCGGGGAGAGAGATAGAGTGAGGGGGTAAAATCGTATCAGAAATAACTACGTGTGTATCAGCGTCACCGAAAAAGATGGGACGGACAAATTCTGCCAATCATCAATTAAGAGGTCTCTGAAAAAGTGCCAGACTTCGGCCCGCCTAGGGCGGGCCCTACGCGGTTGGGTATTAAAAATAACAATAACTTAGTCCCGCGTAGGCGGGGCTCCCAGCCCCGTAAAAATGACTTTTTCAGAGCTCTCATTAAATCTCAACCACCAAGCCATCATAAGCGATCAGCAGATTATTAAAATTGAATTCACGAGCTTTTTCTAAGATGATTTTTTCTTTGCCTTCCAGCTCCACGGGGATATGAGTAAAAATTGCCGATTTGACTTTGCTTTCCGTGATAAGGCTTAGCAAATCCTCCAATCTCGGATGCATGCATTCAGTGATCAGAAGATCGGCATCGAAGACAATGTTAGCTAAATCGCCGGAAGATCCGATGTCTCCGGAATAGACCAGCTTTTTCTCATTTCCTACAGATCCTGCGGACCAATTCACCACAAAACAAAAACTTTGCATCCGGTTAGGGAAGTTATATTCTCTTATCACCTCTTCATTTCCTGAAAGATGCCGATTCGGATAGACATTCATATTCATTTCTTCATTTTTAAACACAAAGTTGGGTTTTATCGGAAAGAGATTGAGTCGTAAAGAGAGTTTTTCCTTAAAGAGATATAGAGTCTGAAGAAAGTCCTCCACACCGGAGATTGTCTCCTGGGGAAGGTATATATTCAATGGGGTTTTTCTTTGAGATAAATGCATCAGCTGTATGAGAAGAAAAAGCCCGCCTAAATGATCCACGTGGCTGTGGGTGATGAAGATATAATTTATCTGATTGAAGTCTATCTTATTTCTCAAAAGGGAAAAGCTTACTCCCTCCCCGGCATCGAAAAGGTATTTCCCCTTTTCCGTCTCCAATAAAAATGAAGAACAAAAGCGGGACGGGGAGGGCATGCCTGAAGAAGAGCCCAAGATAATGATCCGTTTTCCCCTCTCCCCTGTGGGGAGATTGAGCGAAGCGAAATGCATAGCAGGGTAGGGTGAGGGGGGTCTTTGCATTGGAAATATATTCATTTGCAATAATTACCGAAGCCCAAGAGGTTGCTGGATGTCCGTAATTCGAGCTTCGATATTGAGCGAAGCGAAATCCGTAGGACGAGCATCGTCACCGAAAGACGAGCTTCGAAACCTTTCAAATAATGTGGTCACTTGTCTAAGCCGGAGCGAAATGTCATGCCCTTGGTGATGCAGTTGCCTTATAATATTCCACAGTCTTCGCTATCCCTTCCTCAAGATTATATTTCGGTTTCCACTTCAAAAGTCTTCTTGCCTTGGAACACTCCAACACGCTTCTTTGTTGCTCTCCTAACTTTGCTGGTCCGTGAAGTTCTTTCTGCTCTGATCCGATTTTCCCCTTTAATACCCTGAAAATACAATTTACATCCGTCTCTATGCCGGTTCCGATATTGAAAATATCGCTTTGGGGATATTTCAGAGCCAAAACATTGGATTCGACCACATCCTCCACAAAGACGAAATCCCGGGTTTGCTTTCCATCTCCATTGATGATTGCTTTCTTGCTTCCCAAAAGCCTTTCGGTGAAGATTCCGACCACTCCCGCTTCTCCAAAGGGATTCTGCCTGGGTCCATACACGTTGGCATAGCGAAGTGCCACAAAATTTATCCCATACACTTCCTTATAAAAATGAAGGTATTTCTCAATGGTCAACTTAGCTACTCCGTATGGAGAAACCGGATTAGCCGGATGATTTTCATCTGCTGGAAAATAGTCCTGTTCTCCGTAAATCGCCCCTCCGGTAGAGGCAAAGATTATTTTTTTTACTTTATGTTTAACCGAGGCATTGAACAGATTTAGACTTCCGATGATGTTTGTTTCCGCATCGAAAATAGGATCATCAGTTGATTTTCTCACGTCTATCTGGGCGGCATAATGGCACAAAATATCAGGTTTTTCCCTTTCAAGTATCTTATCTATTACCGCACTTCTGATGTCCAATTTGTAGAACTTTGCCTTTTTGTTTACGTTGGCTTTGACGCCGGTGCTTAAGTTATCGACTATCACCACCTTATGTCCATCTTCGATGAACCTGTCCGCCACATTCGATCCAATGAATCCTGCTCCTCCGGTCACCAAAATCCTTGCCAAGTTTTCCTCCTTCCTTTAAGCCTTCAATAAATTGAAGGATTATTATAACATCCTATTCGTTAAAGTCAAGAAAAATAAACTCATTGCTGGACATTTCCCCGGAATTTTGAAGAATAGAGATCTAAGTAAGGATTTGATAAGGAGATAACTGACACATCATGTGTCCCGCCTCACGCAGGATTGGTGATTTTATGTTGTCTATGTTTAGCATATAAGACCCGAAGAAGCTAAGCTATTGTATCGTAAGGAGGTTACTCCACAGAGGAAGGGGGGGTTGGTAGCCGTCCATATGGACGGGGTGGCATAGAAAGATGGGAAGTTGGTAGGCGTCCATATGGACGGGGCGGGGATAGAAAAAATGGGGAAACTCCTCCTATATTCTGATTGACAAATCTTAAAAAAGAGCTATATTATTAACAAATAAGCTTTGATGTCTCTTGTAATTTTCGTGAGAATTATTTGAGTGACAGAGAGATGTTCTTTTCCCCCGATTCAAAAAATTAAATCCAAAAGGAGGTTGTCATGTTCCGTAGCTTTATTTTATTACTTGTTTGTCAGATGGTCGTTGCCACTTTTGTTCTTTGTCCACTGACTCAGGCCCAGCTTTGTGGCGACTTCAATTACGACGGCATAGTCAATGTAGCGGACATAGTCTATCTGATGAACTATTGTTTTTTAAATGGTCCACCCCCGCCGAATCCTGATTCGGCTGAAGCGGACGGCTACCAATTTCTTAATATTAGAGATGCGGTCTATCTTGTCAACTATCTTTTTTGGAGTGGACCTCCACCCACAAACTGCCCCGCCACAAATCCGGAATACCAGTGTAACTTAGAACCGGCTGATACGATCATAATCCCACCCACTACCCTCCCTGAAACACAGACCTCGATCTCAGTTCCTGTCTGGTATAAAAATTCAAAACCGATCAGAGGGATCGCTCTTCCATTGAAGGTGAACGTAGGAGAACAGATTCCGCATATCGACTCTGTTGTCTTAGGTGCACGAACATCCGATGCCCATGATTGGATAAGTTCAGATGATGTTACCGGCACCGTGAATAGCGGCTTCCTCTGGACGTGGTCAGACTCGCTTCTTCCCCCGGGTTCAGGGACGATCTTCACCCTTTACCTTTCCATTGCTCCAGAATCCTTTGACCGGGAAATATTAATCGACACTCTCAGGCTCGCTCCTTTTAATTCCCCAATGTTTATCGAGCCAAACACCAATGGGGACATGCCGTTTTTTATAGGACTTCGTCCCGATTCACTACCTTTCGCTCCGGCGGTGAATTATGGAACCGGAGATGGCCCTTGGTCTGTTTTTTGTTCCGATTTGGATGGAGATTCATATCTAGACTTAGTCACTGTCGGATACTTGGTTGAAGACGATTATGTCTCTATTCTTAAGAACAATGGGAATGGGACTTTTGGAAGCCCGTTTAACTATGTGGCTGGAAATTATCCCATATCTGTTTTTGGTGCAGATTTTAATGGAGATGGTAATGTAGACTTAGCTGTGGTAAATAATTCAAGCAACAACGTCTCCATCTTAATGAACAACGGCGATGGGGGATTTGAAGACCCAAACAACTATGTTGTCGGTAATTCTCCTCATTCCGTTTTTTGTTCCGACTTGGACGGAGATGGTGATCTGGACTTAGCTGTGGCAAATTGTAATGACCACAATGTCTCCATCTTAAAGAACAACGGGAATGGAGCTTTTCAAGCTACGAATAACTACGGGACCGGGATTTATCCTCTCTCCGTTTTTTGTGCGGATTTAGATGGCGATTTTGATTTAGACTTGGCGGTAGCAAACTGGGGTAGCGACAACGTTTCCATCTTAAAGAACAATGGGAACGGGACTTTCCAGCCTAAAGCGGACTATGCTGTAGGATTTTATCCTATTTCCGTTTTTTGTGCGGATTTGGATAGCGACCTGGATTTGGACTTAGCCGTGGTAAATCGTAGTAGCGACCACGTCTCCATCTTAAAGAACAACGGGAATGGAGCGTTTGCCAGTGCAGTCAATTATGGTGTCGGAGATGTTCCTCGCTCAGTTTTCTGTACGGATTTAGATGGGGATGGTGATTTGGACCTAACCGTGGCAAATGCTAATAACGACAACGTCTCCATCTTAAAGAACAATGGGAATGGGACTTTTAGGGAAGCGGTCAACTATGGGGCAGGAGATTATCCTAATTCTGTTTTTTGTGCGGATTTAGATGGAGATGGCGATTTTGACTTAGCCACGGCAAATACAAATAGCAACAATGTCTCCGTTTTAAAAAATCTTACCCAGACTCCCGCTAACCAGCCCCCTTGGGCTTTTCACCTTATTTCCCCCAGTCCGACAGACACCACTCAACATCTTGCTGATTTCGTTTGGCGAATTCCTTACGATCCGAATCTCGGGGATCAGATCAGATATGATTTATACATCAGCACCACACCAGGTTTTGAGCCTCAAAACACCATCGTTGATAGCAATTTGACAGTTAGTCACCATACCGACGAACTTGAAATCGGGACTTACTATTGGAAGGTGAAAGCCAAGGATAACTGGGGAGCTTATAGCTGGTCACAAGTAACTTTTAGTTTCTTCCATAGTGACTATATTTCAGACACCGTGACCATAGTTGCATTTTCTCCGGTGGATTTAATTGTAACCGACCCGGTGGGTGATTCTATTGGCATAGGCTTCAACACCATTCCAGGTGCAGATTATGACATCACTACAGATTGGGATCACGATGGAGACAACGATGATATAGTAACCATACCTGACCGCTTAGTTGGTGATTATTTGATTGAGGTAGTAGCTGAACCCGGTGATACCGGTGTTTACGACTTAGGCATAAGGATCGATGGCAGCGATTTGGTAATGTTGGGAACGGATGAACCTTCCCCCCCTCCTGGGGAAGTTATTCCTTTCAGCTACAATGCTCCCTGGTATATGCGAGGAGATGCCAACGGTGATTGGGTGGTTAGTGTTACGGACGTGGTTTATCTTATAAACTATCTGTTTATAGGTGGTCCTGGCCCTGAGGTTTGGCAGACGGGGGATGCCAATTGTGATGAGACCATCAATGTTTCCGATGTCGTCTATTTAATCAACTATCTATTTATAAACGGACCACCACCTTGTGATTAGTCTTAAAACAATTCTGTTGGGGCGGGGGCTTTCCCTGAAGGGCCGAACCCCTGCCCCAACTCTAGTAAAATCCAATTCCCGCACGAACAAGATCTGACATCAAGAGTATATTCCATCGCCGCATACCAGCTTGTTGTTGAATATTGCTACAATTTCCCCCTTTTACCCTTGGTTGTTTGCTAAACAATTCCACAATTTGTTGCTTTTTGGGAAGATTTTGCTTGCTTTTTACGGTTTTTGAGTTATCTTTTAATCAAAATTGGTGAAGACTTTAACCTTGAATTTTGAATCTTGAACTTTGAATTGCTTTTCAACTCTAAACTTCTAACTCTCTTTTCCTGAGGTGCAACATGCACAAAAAAATCCTAACAATTCTGTTTTTTGTCCTGTTTGCCGCGCCCGAAGCCACATGGCTTTGTGGTCCTGTGGCTTGCTTTGCCCAGTATGTCGACACCGCCTGGGTGAGAAGATACAACGGACCAGGAAACGGCACCGATTGGGCTTGTGCCATAGCCGTAGATGTTTCCGGCAATGTGTATGTGACTGGAAGTAGCTTTGGCAGTGGGACAAACAATGACTACGCCACCGTAAAGTATTATCCTGATGGAAATACTGCCTGGGTAAGAAGATACAACGGACCAGGAAACGAAGGTGATGGAGCTTTTGCCATAGCGGTAGATAATTCAGGGAATGTCTACGTGACCGGAGATAGTTGGGGCTTTGGAACATTCTATGACTATGCCACCATAAAGTATTATCCGAATGGAGACACTGCCTGGGTGAGAAGATACAACGGACCCGGAAACTCCGGTGATGATGCTTATGCCATAGCCGTAGATGGTTCTGGCAATGTCTATGTGATGGGAGAAAGCTGGGGGAGTGGGACAAGCTGGGACTATGCCACCATAAAGTATTATCCTACTGGAGATACTGCCTGGGTGAGAAGATACAACGGACCAGACAATTCGTCCGACTATGCTGAGGGCATAGCCGTAGATGGCTCAGGCAATGTCTATGTAAGCGGAACTAGTGTGGGTATTGTGACAAACGGTGACTATGCCACCATAAAGTATAACTCTTCCGGTAACGAGCTTTGGGTAAGAAGATACAACGGACCGGGAAACTACGATGATTGGGTTCGTGCCATAGCCGTAGATGATTCTGGCAATGTCTATGTGACCGGATCGAGTTACAATGGGTTAAACTATGACTATGCCACCATAAAGTATAAGCCTAATGGAGATACTGCCTGGGTAAGAAGATACAACGGACCGGGAAACGGCTGGGATGAAGCTCGTGCAATAGTCATAGATGGTTCTTACAATGTCTATGTGACCGGAGTAAGTGTCAGCGCTGGGCAGGACGAAGATTGGGCCACCATCAAGTATTATCCCAATGGAGATACTGCCTGGGTGAGAAGATATAATGGGCCAGGAAACTATGCGGATCAGGCTTATGCCATAGCCGTAGATGGGCTTAACAATGTTTATGTGACCGGATATAGTGGCGTCGGCACATCCTATGATTATACCACCATAAAGTATTATCCCTACGGAGATATTGCTTGGCTTAGAATATATGACGGACCGGGAAATGGCACTGATTATGCTCAAGCTATAGCCTTAGATGGTTCTAACAATGTCTATGTGACCGGAGGAAGTCGGGGCAGTGGGACAGACTATGACTATGCCACCATAAAATATATTTACCATTATATGACAGACACTCTTACCGTAGTGGCATTTTCTCCTGTGGATATAATTGTAACCGACCCTAAAGGAGATTCTATTGGACTCGGCTTTAACACCATCCCGGGCGCAGATTACGACACCACCCAGGACTATAACCACGACGGAGACAAAGATGACATAGTAACTCTGCCCAATCGTTTAGTTGGCGATTATTTGATTCAAGTAGTGGCTGAACCCGGTGATAGTGGTGCCTACGACTTAGGCATAAGGATCGATGGCAGCAACATAATGAATTTGGCAACGAATCATCCTTCCCCCTCTCCTGATGAAGCTGATACTTTCTCCTACAATGCTCCCTGGTATATGCGAGGAGATGCCAACGGTGATTGGGTGGTTAGTGTTACGGACGTGGTTTATCTTATAAACTATCTGTTTATAGGTGGTCCTGGCCCTGAGGTTTGGCAAACTGGGGATGCCAATTGTGATGAGACCATCAATGTCTCCGATGTCGTCTATCTAATAAACTATCTGTTTATCAGCGGACCACCACCTTGTAATTAGTCTTAAAACAACTTTGTTGGGGCAGGGGTTTTCCCTGAAGGGTTAAACCCCTGCCCCAACTCTAGTAAAATCCAATTCCCACACGAACAATATCTGACATCGAGAGTATATTCCATTACCGTCTGCCAATTGTTTGTTGAATATCATCACAACTTTCCCCTTCTTCCGTTGGTTATTTGTTGAATAATTCCATAATTTTTTGTTCTTCGGGAAGATTTTGCTTGCTTTTTACTAATTTCGAATTATCTTTCAATCAGAGTCAAGAAGAATTTTAGGTTTAGGATTTTAACTCTTAACTTTTTACTCTGGATTTTGAACTCTTTCTTAATTCTATATTCTTTACTTTAAACTCTTAATTTTTTTGCTTTTTGGTAAAACCTTGCTTGACTTTTACTACTCCTTAGGTTATCACATAATTAAACTTGGGAGGACTCTTAGGTTTTTAACTTTGAACTTCTAACTTCAAACTTCTAACTTTTTTGCGAGGTGCAACATGCACAAAAAAATCCTAACAATTCTGTTTTTTGTCCTGTTTGCCGCTCCCGAAACCGTATGGCTTTGGGGGCCTGTACCCTCTTTTGCCCAATCCGCTCAAACAAATATCGATTCTATCCCTTTCGCCCCAGCAGTGAATTATGGGACAGGGACTTATCCTCGTTCTGTTTTTTGTGCGGATTTGGATGGGGATGGGGAATTGGACTTAGCCGTGGCGAATTATTCGAGCAACAAAGTCTCCATTTTAAAGAACAATGGGGATGGAACATTCCAAGCCAAAGTAGACTACGCCGCAGGAAATGGTCCTTCTTCTGTTTTTTGTGCAGATTTGGATGGTGATGGCGATTTAGACTTAGCCGTGGCGAATGCTAAGAGCAACAATGTCTCCATCTTAAAGAACAACGGGGATGGGACATTTCAAGCTAAAGTTAACTACGGTGCAGGGAGTCATCCTTATTCCGTTTTTTGTGCGGATTTAGATGGAGATGACGATTTGGACTTAGCCGTGGCGAATTATTCGAGCAACAAAGTCTCCATTTTAAAGAACAATGGGGATGGAACATTCCAAACCAAAGTAGACTACACAGCAGGAAATGGTCCTTCTTCTGTTTTTTGTGCAGATTTGGATGGGGATTTTGATCTGGACTTAGCTGTGGCAAATTTTAACAGCAACAACGTTTCTATCTTAAAGAACAATGGGGATGGGACATTTCAAGCTAAAGTTGACTATGCTACAGGAAGTCATCCTCGTTCTGTCTTCTGTGCGGATTTAGACGGCGAAGGTGATTTGGACTTAGCCGTGGCCTGTGAGGGCGGCGACATTTCCACCTTAAGAAACAATCGGGATGGGAGCTTGCAAAGTCTGGATGTGAAGGATGAATTTGACACTGTTGGCACAAATCGGTGTGCCGGCATCGTCTCCATCTTAAGGAACAACGGGGATGGGACTTTTCAAGCAGCAGTTGACTATGTAGTAGGAAGTGATCCTCGTTCGGTTTTCTGTGCAGATTTAGATGGAGATTCAGATTTTGACTTAGCCGTAGCAAACTATTCCAGCAATAATGTTTCCATCTTAGAGAACAATGGCGATGGGACTTTTCAAACTAAAGTCAACTATGGTGCGGGAAGTAAACCGACTTCTCTTTTTTCTGCGGATTTGGACGGAGATGGTGATTTTGACTTAGCCGTGGTAAATTATAATAGTAGCAATGTCTCCATCTTGAAAAATTTGACCCAAATTCCCGCCAACCAACCCCCCTGGGCTTTTCACCTTCTTTTCCCTTTTGACGAAGACACCACCCAACAAGTGGTCAATTTTGATTGGCAAAGTGCTTACGACCCGAATTGGGGAGACCAGATAAAATACGATCTATACATCAGCACCACCCCGGGTTTTGAACCCAACCACACCACTATTGACAGCAATTTATTAGTTGGTAAACACATGGCTACTCTTGAAATCGGGACTTACTATTGGAAGGTCAAAGCTAAGGACAATTGGGGAGCTTTCAGGTGGTCACAAGAGACTTATAGATTTTTCAACAGCAATTATCTGACAGATACTCTTAGGGTAATGGCATTTTCACCTGTGGATTTAATTGTAACCGACCCAAAAGGAGACTCAATCGGAATCGACTTTAACACCATTCCAGATGCAACTTATGACACCACCCAGGACTATAACAACGATGGAGATAAAGATGACATAGTCACCATACCAAATCGCTTAGTTGGTGATTATTTGATTGAGGTAGTGGCTGAACCCGGTGATAGTGGTGTCTACGACTTAGGTATAAGGGTTGATGGCAGTGACGTAGTAAATTTGGCAATGGATGAACCCTCCCCCCCTCCTGGGGAAGTTGCTACTTTCAGCTACAATGCTCCCTGGTATATGAAAGGAGATGCAAGCAGCGACTGGAAGATAGATGCTTCGGACGTGGTTTATTTAATAAACTATCTTTTCCTAGGCATGCCCGCACCTGAGCCTTTGGAGGCTGGAGATGTCA
>Ga0315277_10005257_pt1 | contig 17111 bp, 15 predicted proteins | sample YL17G05_15_MG_FD_203695 | JGI IMG/M metagenome (GOLD analysis project Ga0315277, IMG submission 203695) | Sediment microbial communities from Yellowstone Lake, YNP, Wyoming, USA - YL17G05_15 | ecosystem: Environmental > Aquatic > Freshwater > Lake > Sediment | place: USA: Wyoming | collected... | reverse complement strand
ACAGGCTCAAGCATCACTGTTTTTGCATCCTGCATTGCTTTTATGGCATCCCTTACTGCAGGATATACTTGTGCTGGGCCCCTGTGAATTGCATCTTCGTGAAGTTTAGTATCAATAAGCTTTACCTTTACTTTTAAGCATGGCTCTCTAGCCAGCGGACCAGCATCAACAACTTGCTCGAATGCATCTGAAATCATATCTATTACTTCTCCAATATGAACCTCTCCTTTTGTCCTGTCCTGCAAGACGCATCCTTTGTAAATATGTCTGTACTGCCTTGCTTCATCATTTGGAATTCCTAAGCTCTGGAGCTTGTTCCATAACATTTCATTTTTCTTTTTTACTCTTCCTTCAGGTATATCTCCTGCTTTGATTGCTGCATAAACCTCATCTTCTAATGGCTCTACTTCCATAAAGAATACATTATGCTTGTTAGGGGATTTTCCTTCAGCAGTCCTACTTTCTTTTAGTATTGTTTCTCTATAAACCACAATTGGTGGAGAACAGATTATATCGAGACCTTTTTCAGTCCTTATTCTGTTGGTAACAATTTCCAAGTGAAGCTCTCCTAATCCTGAAATAAGATGTTGTCCAGTCTCTTCGTTAATCTCTACTTTAATAGTAGGGTCTTCTTTTTGGACTGTCCTTAAAATATCAATTAATTTTGGAAGGTCTGCTGATTTTTTGCCTTCTATGCTTTCTGTAACAACCGGCTCAAATAAGTGCTTAAGCTCCTGGAAGGGGGTTTCTTCTTCAAGAGTCACTGTCTCTCCAGCATCTCCGGAAATTCCAGATATTGCGAGAACATTTCCAGCCCCGATTTCTTGGACTTGCTCTGGCTTTATTCCATTATACACTAATACCTGCTGTATCCTCTGCCTTCTTTTAGCCAGGTTAAGCCAGACTTCCATGCCTTCTGTTAATTTTCCTGAAAATAACCTTCCTGCGCAAATTTCTTTGCCTGCTCTTGGGTCAATTACCACTCTTGTAATGACAAAAGCAGTTTTTCCGTCAGGGTTACAGCTCATTAAGTCTTTTCCTAATTGAGAGTCTAAATCCCCATACCATATCTTAGGTATTCTATACTTCTGGGCTTCTAAAGGATTAGGAAGATGCTTGACTACCATATCCAAAACAACTTCATAAAGAGGGGCATTTTTCCAGCACCAGTCTTTTCTTTCGTCCTCATTCATATCATAAAGTTTTCTGATATCTTTGAAGGTTATTCCTTTCTTTTTCATAAAAGGAACAGAAAGCGCCCAGTTATCCCGCGCAGAGCCGAAAATAACACTCCCATCATTGATGCTGACTTGCCATTCTTCCTTAAATTCTGGTTCAGCTATTCTTTCAATTAGCTTGTTAAAATCATTGATTATTTTTATAAGCCTTTGCTGCATATGGTCCTCATCTATTTTTAGTTCCTTAATAAGCCTGTCAAATTTATTTATAAACAAAACCGGCCTCACCCTTTCTTTCAGCGCCTGCTTTATGACTGTTTCTGTCTGCGGCATAATTCCTTCTACAGCACATACGAGTATTACTGTCCCATCAATGGCTCTCATTGCCCTTGTGACATTTCCTGAGAAGTCTACATGCCCCGGAGTGTCGATCAAGTTGATTAGATATTCTTCGCCCTCAAAGTCGTGGACCATTGAGACATTTGCAGCATCCACTGTCAATAGCCTTTCTTGCTCATCAGAATGCTGCCAGGTTGCCATTCCCTGCTCTAAGTCTCCTGCATATTTTGCAGCCATATATCCAGAAGCAGCCAATAGGTTGTCAGTCATTGCTGTATTATGGATAATAATCCCTTCTGCAGCAAAATTATGGGTTTCAGGAATTGTAAAATCATAAACAACATCTTGAAAGCCTTCTGATATTTTTTCTATCTCCACAAAAGCCAAATCCTCAAAAGGATTCTCCATTAATTGTATTAACTGTTGGTCGTCTTTTGATAACATTTTAACTTTAATAAAATCATAATCTTTCTTATTTGCATTTTTCTCTTTCCAAAAATAGTCAATTTTTTTTGCACAAACAATATTATCTTCAAGATTTAAACAGCAAGCAGGTTTATCAATAAAAGCACCATTCTCAAAGACGATATATTTATGTTCGGGAGTTGTTTCAATCTCAAAGCCGTTTCTTAGCTTTACTTTTATTGTTTTTCCTCCAAGAAGCCTCCAGGCATGCTGTATTTCTTTTTTCTCAATTTTTCCTGTGTCTTTGTTTAAGGAGAAGATTTCTATTTTATTTTTTGGAGCAAAGATGGTATAAGATTCATTCTCTTGGAAAACTTCTCCATTCGTAGAAATTTCTTCGAAAAGCTCTCTTGCTGTTTTTAAGCTTCCCTCCGCAAGATTAATTCTGGAATCTCCGGCTACACATTTTCCATGGTGAATATGCGCAGATGTACAAATATTTCTGATGTTCTTTCTAATCTTGCTTATTCTTTTTATCTTTTCAGCTTGTGTTTCTTTTACTGCCATGTTAAAATTCGATAGAATTTTATAAATTCTGATAACAAAACAGGTTTTTAAATCTTTTCTATGTTTTTTTATTCAATATCTTCATATTTCTCTTCCAAATCTCTTTCGAGAACAACAGTATAGTCTTGAGCAGAATCATTTAAAGCCCTTAATTTTAAGCCTTCTTTTTTTCCTATCTTTTCCAAAAGTTCTACTTGTGGTGCTTTTGAGTTGTTTTTATCCTCTCTAATGATTATTTTTCCTGTTTCAGATAAAATTCTTTTAAGTATTTTAAACAAGACTTTCAGATAAATCTTCCTGTTTGGAAAGTCTATTATCTGGCTTAAAACCCCATGAAAAATAACTGCGCTTATCTCTTTCAACTCTGTTTCATTCAAAAAATCATTTATGTCTTTTTCAATAAGCTCAAGATTAGCATATTTTTTATCTTTTATCCTTTTTATTGTTTCAGGATTTTTGCTCACGCTTATTATTTTGCAATTTTCTAATTTTGCCCTTACAGCCCCGATTATTTCTTCATCTCCAAAGACTAGTATTTCAGAATTATCTTTCAGCTCACTGACTATAGCCTCATTTTTCACAGCATCCATTAATTTTATAGAAATTGTTAGATTATAAATTTATCTTTTCAATCACATAAATGCTTATAAACCGATTTATAATAGTTCAGTTATGGATGACCCTAAGTTGTTTCAGTCAATTGTTAAGAGATTTATAAACACACCTCCACCAGAAATAACAGAAGGTACAGAAACTTACTCGTTTTTAGATGGAGGATACCACTTCTTCATATCTTCTCATTATGATCCCGGAGGAAGAGTGTATATCTTGGGTGTTTCTGTTCAAGGAGAGGAAAGGTCATTAAGAGAATACAATAGTCAGTTAGACGCGGACAAGTCCGGAGCATTAAAGCAAGTTTATCTAGATACAAGAAGAAGGGTTAAAGAGCATAGGAGTCAGCCAAGACCGCGGAAAAGAGTTCTGTTAAGGAGATTAGAAGCTTCTTTAACTTCAAGTGAATAAAAAATTTAAAAATATATTTTTATCTTGCTGAATCAGCCTGTTTCTCGCTCTCATTTTTCTTGGTCATTGCAAAAGAATTCATGTTGTTTTCTGCAGCAAGCATTATCTCTTCAGCAAGTGTTTCTTGTATCTTGGCTTTTTTGTTAAATGCCTTGTCATAAGACCCATGCACTATGTTTCTTAATACAACATCAAGCCTTCTTATTGGAGAGACATCAACTGCCTGGGGATACCTTGCTCCCCCATATTCTATTACTGTTATTTCATCTCTTGGAGAGGCGTTTTCTATTGCCTTGACTAGGACTTGAATTGGGTTTTGTCCTGTTTTTTCCTGGATTATTTTTAAAGCCTTTAATACAATTTTCATTGTTTTCTGGTATTTCCCAGTTGCATGCCCGGTCATGATTTTATGCTTCTTTCCCCTGTGCCCTGGAACTGATAATAGGCAAGCCAGCCTTTCTATTACATTGACTTTTGCCTTGCCCGACCTTGCTTTTGTCCTTCCAAGGGTCCTTAAAACAAGCTTTTCATCAAGATTAATATAGTGTTTTAATGCAGGGTCTTTTACCTCTACTCCTTCTGAACTATAAACTCCGAATATTTTCATATTTTGTGCCATGTTAAGTATTCCTCCTCATTACAGTTAAGCTTGCTTTTCCATCAATCTCAGAAACTCGAAAAGCGTAATCTCCTGAATTCGTGCCCAATTGAGCTCTGACAACATCAGTGTACTTACGTACAGCGCCATAATCTTCCCTGGAATTCCCTTCTGCCTGTCTTAACAAAGCTCTTCTTCCAACGTCAAGACCAAGAATTTTGTCCATAGGGATTTCACCATCTGCTCTAACCAAACTTAGATCATAGCCTCTATTAACTCTCTTCTTAGGGTCTTCAAATGTGACAGTCCCTGTTCTCTCGCCATACGGTGTTCCTACTAAGACCCTCAATTCCCGAAGGCTGCAGGGACCAAATTCAAATCCTCCTTGACGCGCGGCCATTTTATGCAAAAGCCCCCCCTAATAATTTTAGAGTCGCCTGTCTTTTTGATGGTTCTTCATTGGCTATAATTAAATGAGTATAATCGTGACTCGTGTTACGAATAAGATTAACAGCACAATCCCCAACTTGGCCAGTCACTGATACTAAATCTCGCACATCTGAATCATTGGGATAATATTCAGAAGCAACAGGAATATAACAAGGTAGTTCAGCCACTAACCTTTTCATTTCATCAAACCTTTTTCTACCAGCGAAGGTATAAGAATCTTTTTGGGTTTGGTCAGGCTTAACTCCCACGCTAGATACATCTACATATCCAAATCTCCCAATATGCCCCCGGACTCTACTAGCAACCTGAGTTCTTCCAGCTCTTGTTTGAACTGTCATTTTTATCTCCTTCCCTTCTCTATCTTGCCTTTCCACAATCTTCTCAAAGGCTGGTCATTTACTTTTATAACTTGGAATCTGACTCCTGGAATATCTCCTTTGCTTCTCCCTTGTTTTCCCCCAATCCTTTCTATTATGACTTCATCATGCTCGTCAATGAATTTTTGCGCAAGATTGCCTGGAATAAATGCAGTTACCTGCCTTGCATTCTTCATCAATTGGACACGGCAGCATTTTCTCATTGCAGAATTTGGCTGCTTGGCTTCTTTCTGGACTTTCTCTACAACAATTCCTTTAGCCTGGCTAGCCCCTTCTAAAGGGTCTGCTTTTTCATAAAGGTTTAGAGTCCTGACTTTGTAACCCTTGTCTTTCCATCTGAACTTTCTCCTTCCTTTCTTTAATTTCCTTGCACTCATTAAGCCCATTTTAATTTTAAAATGTTTTAAACATGCACTTTAGTGCGTTAGGCATTTTAAAAGCCTAAAAACCCTGTCAGGTTTTTTTTGATTCGATTATTGATACAAAAAGAGGTTTTTAAATTTATTCCTACGCTATTTTAAGCTCTTTTATCCCGAAATACTGCTGCAGGATTTCTTTCATCTCATTCATCCTTGATTTGTCTCTTCCTATTAGTGCCGCCCTGCTTTGCATTCCTGCGTTTATAGTTAAACAGTCATCCTTTACTCCGATGCTCTTGAATTTGATAGGATAAGTGATGTCTGAAATGAACTTTCGTATGTCTTCAGGACCAGAAGGACAGGCAATTATCTTTACCTTTTTTTCTAATATCTGAGATATTTTTTTAATGTTTTTTCCAGATTCTCCTATTGCTCTTGCAACTTCTGATCTTTGTACAAGGAAAACAACTGCAGCATTATAAGAAAAGCAATGCTGAGTTCTTACTCTTGTTATTTTTTCAAACAGGTTAATATACCTGATAAATTTCATATCTAACGTTCTATCCATTTTCTATTTAGCTTTTTTTGAGCGTACTTTTTCTTTCTCTTTTCCTGTTGATGTCTCCGCTTTTTTTTCCTTCTCTTTTCCAGCCAAACTTCCTGTCACTTTAACAAGCAGTCCAGGGAGGCCAGTCCCAACCGGCACAGGTTGGTTAAGAATTATATTCTCAATAACAGAAGCAAGCTCGTCTTTTTGAGATTTAATAGATGCATTTACAAATTGTTTTATAGGGGTTTCAAAAGAAGCCTTTGCAAGTATAGAAGACTTTTCTGAGATAATTCCCATTCTTGTAACTCCTTTAACCTCCCCGCTAGAAGTCATAGCATCTGCAACGAGCTTCAAGTGCCTTTCATTAATATCTAAACCTTGGGATTCTATAACCTTCCTTATCTCCCTGATTATAGTCTCTCTTGCTGCCTCAATTCCCAGAACTCGGGCAACCTCATGAATATCATTGCTGATTGTCCTCTCTTTGTTTACTCCTTTCATATTCATTATCTCCGCTAGGTTGGACCCTGCAGTTAAGATAACAAAGTTCTTGTCTCTTTTCACAACTAATATCTGATGAACTCCCTTTATTCCTGAAACAATAATATCCTTTAATCTTTCTTTTGTTTTATAAATTTCTTTAAAATCCTGTTTATCGAGATTAAGTATCATGGAGTCTCCTTTTAGTCTAATCTTAAATCCCTTTTCCTCAAGATTCTTAGAGATTATAGCATTCGTTGTATGGATTCTCTTTACAGTATTGTTGTCTAAGAAAATCTCTATTTTCTTTTCAGAGAAATTTACTTTTATTTCTGAGACAATATCTTTTAGCTTAACTTCTCTTATTTTTTCTGCTAATACTCTAGCATCCTTTTCATTGTTATGGTCTGCATCCAGATAAACTTCCATTAATGGTGTTGAAGGGGTTTTTCTTGCATCAAAAATTTCAATTAGACGTGGGAGGCCGAGTGTAACCTGCATCTCTTGTACTCCAGCAAAATGGAAAACGTTCAAGACCATCTGTGTTGAAGGTTCGCCAAAAGATTGGGCAGTAACAATCCCAATAGCTTCGCCAGGCGCGACTTTCTTACCAGTATGAAGATAAGATACATCACAACCATCATCTCCATAAATAAACTGGATTATGCTCCTTGAAGCGTCTCTTACTGTTCCGTCATATTCTACCTTTAAGTCTTGCAGAGCATTAGCCAGTCTTCTATATAGATATCCTGATTTTGGCGTTCTTAATGCAGTATCCATAAGCGCGTCTCTTCCTGAAATAGCGCCAAAGAAAAATTCGTAAGGCCTTAATCCTTTCATGAAAGAGGAATAAATAAACCCGTGGGCTTTTGGACTTAAATCATTATCTTTGAAGAAGGACAATGTTCTGTTGGTATACCCTATGTTTATTCTTTTTGCCCATAATACCTGTTGGCCGACACAGCAAGCTATCTGTGTGATATTGAGTATATTTCCTCCAGCTCCCGAGATTATCATTGTGTTCACAGGATTTTCAACAGGGAATTCCTGCTTGACGATTTTGCCTATTTTTGTCCTTACTTCGTTCAAATTCTGCAATATCTTGATTTCTCTGGAGTCTTCTTTGCTTTTTCCAGGTATAAGTTCGAGGCTTCCATCATAGTATGAATCGATAATGCCTTTTGATTTTTCTTCTGCGCTTTTTATTATCTTTTCAGTTTCTTCTCTTGTTTTTTCATTTACATTAAGGTCTCTTAGTGCGATTGTAAAACCAGTTTTTGATAAGTAGGTAGTTCCTAGGGAGAATACCTTTCTTATTGTTTCAAGAGTATCATCTCTTCCAGCAATCTTGTCAAGCTGCTTGACTAAAAATCCATCTTCCACTCCAAAGGTATTTTTGTCGATTATTCCTGATAAGAACTTTCCATCTTTAATGCTTAAGTAGGCATTGTTGGGGCATTTCTCCTGTTTGCAGCTTTTATGGTTAGGGCAGTCTTCTCCTAGGCATGCCGAGGTTTTTGTCGAGAAGGTAACTTTAGGCAGGGCCTCAGAAAAGACTTCTGTTCCTTCCATTTTGCTCTTCGAAAGGTTTGCAGTGATTCCTGCAGTGTAAAGCATCTGTACAGCCTCTGGCTTATTTACTTGGGTATTGCTTAAAAGATAATTGCCAGTTATGGCATCTGCTATACATCCCAGCAGATTTGTGTTATTTTTTGGCGAGATAAGGGATTGTTTAACATCTAAAAGAACCTTTGCCTCGCTTCTTGCTTCTTCTGTTTGAGGGGAGTGAATGTTCATCTCATCTCCGTCAAAATCAGCGTTGTAAGGGAATGTAGCCGCAGGATGCAATCTGAAGGTTTTATAAGGCAAGACTCTTACAAAATGAGCCATTAAACTAGGCCTGTGCAGCGAAGGGTGCCTATTAAATAGAACAACATCGCCATCTTGCAAATGTCTCTCGACAAAATATCCTGGCTCAAGCTCTTCAACTATCTCTTCTCTTAAATCTTCTGTAATCCTCTTTCTCTTTCCATCAGGTCTTATAACATAATTTGCACCTGGATATTCCTTGCTTAAGACTAACTTCTTCATTCTCTCTTTGTTCATGGTATTCACTCTTTCACTGACAGTAATCACTTTAGCTACCTCTAAAGGAACACCTATCTCGTTTATATGTATAAAAGGATCTGGAGAGATTACTGTTCTTGAAGAAAAATTAACTCTTTTTCCAGCGAGATTGTGCCTTATTCTTCCTTCTTTTCCTTTGATTCTTTCAGTTATTGTTTTTAATGGCTGTCCGCTTCTGTGCCTTGCTGGAGGAATTCTGGTAATGGTGTTATCAAAAAAGGTTGTAATATGATACTGGAGCAAGTCCCATAAGTCTTCAATAATAACTTCTGGAGCTCCTGCATTAAGGTTTTCCCATAATCTTTGGTTGGCTCTTATTATATCTGATAGCTTGTGAGTTAAGTCATCCTCGCTTCTCTCCCCGCTTTCAAGCGTGATTGAAGGACGAACAGTTACTGGCGGCACCAAAAGAAGGGTTAATACTCCCCATTCAGGCCTGGCTGATTTAGGATTAACTCCGACCAACATCGCCTGGTCGTCTGGTACTCTCTCCAGAATTTCTCTGACTTCTGTAGGGAATAATCTTTTCTTTCCCACTCTGAATGTTGTTGGTTTTTCTAGCCTTACTCTTTCTTGCAAATGATTGCAGTAAGGGCATTTTTTAGCATCTTTGCTCTTCTTTATTCTTTGAGCCAATCGGTATTTTTCAAGGTCTACTTCACTTAAAAGAATTTTGCCGCAATTGCTGCAGAAACACCTTAAAAACATCTCGATAAGAGGAATATATTTTACATGTAATACGGGCCTTGCTAGCTCTATGCTTCCAGGATGTCCTAAGCATTCCTTTAATCTTCCGCCGCAAGTTCGGCATCTGACACCAGGATCTATAGCTCCAAGCCTTAAATCCATTAATCCGCCGTCTACAGGATATCCGTCAACATCATAAAGTTCAGGGGTTATAATTTTAGCAGCAGATATTCTTTTGATAAGCTCTGGGCTGATTAAACTGAAGCTTAAATTCTTGACTTGTTTTCTTATTACATTTCTCATCTTAAGCTGCTTGCCTCCTTAACCCGTACTCATCTATCATTCTATTAGCAATTTGGCCCATATGTACAGCTTCTTCTTCCAGAGTTAATATATTAAAGGTTCCTAGAACCGTACGAACTTGATATGTATCTACGGGATTCCCTTCCTCCCCTGCTCTCTTAAGCACTCCTTGTTCAGCCAGGTCCTCAGCTAGACACTCAATCTTAAACAGAGCATCAAGATAAACTCTCCCCGGACTGTAAATTGCAGCAATAGGGCACGCTAGTGCAGTGATTGCATTCATCCTTATTTTATGTGTTCTGTTTCGAAATTCTACTATAGGCATTTCCATTTTATTCGTATTTGTTTTTTAATTCGAAGTGCGTTTGGATATGCAAGCCCTGCAGCTCTTCGATTAATAGTTTAAATGCATATGAAACTTCTACCGGCTCAATCTCCTGGCTGTTGCAGGCAGGGCATATTACCTTGTTGTGGATTGTATCATTTATTGCCATTGCCCCGCATTTGGTGCATATATGCACTACTACTTTATCTGAATCATATCTTTCTTTCAATAATAAAGAGGCGCCATGAGCAACCAGCGCTTGCTGTTCCATCTCTCCTAATCTTAGTGCTCCACCAACAGCTCTTCCTTCAATAGGCTGTCTGGTGAGAAGAGTTACTTTTCCAGATGCTCGTGCATGCATCTTGTTGCTTACCATGTATTTGAGCTTGAGGTAGTACATATCTCCTATGTATATTTTTACTTTCATCATTTGCCCAGTAATCCCATCATAGAGAGTTTCTTTTCCATCAAATCTGAATCCGAGGTCCTTTAGCTCTTTTTCTAAGGCTTCCATGGGCTCACCTGAGAAAGATGTTCCATTGATGTTCCTTCCTGCAAGGCATCCTACTTTCCCAGCCAGCAGTTCCAATAAATATCCTACTGTCATTCTGCTTGGAATGCCGTGTGGATTGAATATCAAGTCAGGATGAACCCCTCTTGAAGTGAAAGGCATATCATTCTCCGGCACCAGTAATCCTATAACCCCTTTCTGTCCGTGTGGGGTGGAAAATTTATCTCCAAGTTCCGGCACTCTTTGGTCCCTTGACCTTGCCTGGACTATTTTATTACCTTCAGAATCTGCTGTTACGAAGACCGCGTCAACTGTAGCTTTTTCTTCCTGCCTTACAACCGAACTTGATTCTTTTTTTGTCTTAATGGTTATTTCTCTTGCTTCTGATAAGAATTTAGGAGGAGAAATTTTTCCTGTTACTACATCTCCTTCATCAAGTTTTGCTTCAGGATAAACAATACCATCATCTTCCAGGAATTTATAGCTTTCTTCTGTTCTATATCCGACAGTATCTTTTTCTGGTATGCATATTTTATCTGCTAAACCGCCGGCATAGTGAAGTTCAACTGTAGTATAAGGCCTGAAATAAGTGCTTCTTCCCATTCCTCTTTGCACGCTTCCCTGGTTTAAAATAAGGGCATCTTCTGTGTTATATCCCTCATAAGTCATAACCGCAACCACTAGATTTTGCCCTGCAGGATACAAATTCAAAGTGTCATAGACGAAACTTCTTACAATAGGTTTTTGAGGGTAATGAAGAATAGAAACATCCGTATCCAGCCTGCATAAATAGTTAGCAGAATATAGCCCCAATGACTGCTTTTGTGTTTTGCTTCCCCTGTTCAATCTAGAACTCTGGTCATGATTTCCATATGGAACAAGGCTGGTTACTAATCCTAAAAGATCAATAGTATCTATTTCTAGATGAGTGTGCTCTTTTGTTAAATCAGCCTCATTAAGCGCAACTAACGAATTTTCTTCTTCAGCAGCATCTAAATATTCTATTATTCCCTGCCGAAGCAATTCGTCCCACTTAAGCTTTCCTTCTTCCACTAGTTTAAGCTGCTCTTTGGTTAATCTAGACTTCCCATCACTAACAACTATAATAGGCCTTAATACCCTGCCTATCTCTGTTGAAATTAAAACCGTATTTAGATATTTATCATACCTTATACTCATCTCTATTGGCAAGCCAGCATTCCTTCTTTTTTCTCTTAACTTCGTAATAAAATTCTGATAGTCGTCTACATTGCCTATGAACCTGCCGTTATAGAATACATCGGTTTGTCCCTCTTCTTTGTTCATCCCAAATTCTTCGAGTATTGAGAAGAAACTTGGTTCATCTAACGAAACTGCTGTTGAAATCCTTGCTAGAATCGCTAGATTTTTCCTCAAGCCGATTTCTGTTCCTTCAGGAGTCTCTATAGGGCAAAACCTTCCATAATGAGTAGGATGCAGTGTCCTAGCCAAAAAGTTCTCTTGCTCTCCAGGAAGCATGCTTGAAACTCTCTGCAATTGAGATAGTATAGCAAGATAATTTGTCTTATCCATATTCTGAGTTACTCCAGTTCTCTCTCCTATCCAGCTGCCCGTAGCTATTGCAGATTCAATCCTATGGGAGAATAAGGTGGATTTGGCAATTGTTTTTATCGAGTAAAATTTCTTTCTTTTTGAAATCTTTTGAAGGCTATGCTGAACATCTCTTAATAAAATGTTTAGATTGACTCTGAACAAGTCAGCTAGCAAATCTCCGCTCAGTCTTACTCTTTTATTTGCATAGTGGTCTTTGTCTGTTAAGACTTCGGGATTCTCTTTAGCAATTAAAAATTGTTTCAGAAACTTGCATAAAGAAACAGCCTTTTCTCTTCTGTCCCCTTCGTTTAGCCCTATGTGAGGAAGGAGATAAGAATCTATTCTTTGCTTTACTCGGTCAAGAATCTCTTTTTTTGTACCTTGCAAAGCGGTGATTTCTGCAATTTTCATCATTGCATCTTCACTGTTCTGTATGCTTGCATACTCATAAAGGTTTACGATTAAGCTGTCTGTCTCTTTTCCTATGTATTTCGCTATCTCTGCCTCTTTAGTCAGCCCAAGGGCTTTTAACATTACCATTGCAGGAATATTCCTGAATCTAGAAAAAGAAACATCGAGAATTCCGTCATGGGTTTCAGATATTGCTATTGGGATTCTGTAGCTCCCTCTTTGCGAGAATAGCCTCAAGGATAATTTCCCTCTTGATATTTCTATAAAAGGCTGGTTAGCTGCCAAATCTTCAGTCATAACCATTACTCTCTCGTTGCCGTTTATGATGAAGTATCCTCCAGGGTCTAATGGGTCTATATAATTCTCAATGAGATCCTCTTTGGACATATTGGCAATATTGCAGACATTGCTCTTTACTATGACCGGAATTCTTCCAATTTCCACATCATGGCTTTCTATCTGCCCGCCTTGCTTGATTGTAACTTCCAAAAAAACAGGCGAAGAATAAGTGAGATTTCTGATTCTTGCTTCAGCAGGAGTTATATTTTTTTGGCTTCCGTCTGCCTCAATAATATTTGGCTTTTCCACCCTTATATTCCCTAATTTAATCTCAACTTCTTCGTTGGCTAGATTGGTATTTAATTCATTAACAATCTGCTGCATTCTCTCTTCAATGAAATTATTAAAAGAAATAATGTTGCTCTCAACTAGGCTGTGCTCTTGGAGATATCTTTTTACAAGTAAGTGAGGGTCATCTTTTATTTCAATCTCTGGTTTTCTGTCCTCAGCTTTCTTAATTTCTATTTTTTCAGTTTCTCCCATTTTCTCCATTCTGTCCTTTATTACTTCGCCACAACAACTCTGTAATATTCTGCCGCCTTTTCCTTATCTTTCCTTTCGATTTTAACAAGGTCTCCAATTTTACATTCCTCAGGCAAGGCTTTATCATTAGCTTTAATTTTAGGTAGTTGAGACAAAGAAATATTATACTTTTCAAGTAATTTAACCGCTTCATCGGGCTTTAACTTGGAGTGTTTGGGCTGGAGTATATGCATTTTATTGAAAATAAGATATTTTAGGCACCCTTATAGTTTATATTATAGAATTGCAAAATTACCTTTAACAACTCTATAATACTAAAAAGAATTAGAAGTGGGTTTATAAATGTTTCGGAGATATAAAAATAAAGGGTTTTATGCACTAAACCCCTTAAAATTTGGGTTTTTGGGGGGTTTAGCTTCCCCTATTGTACTGTTGAACACATTTTCCATTGTAATAGATTTAACTATAACTGCAAAAACTAAAGTTACGAACTATTACTATTCTAATTTTTACTGATTACAATATGTTTAATAATCCAATACTTTTATTTTTACAATGAATGATGTAATTGTAGGGAAGGTTTATCGCCACAAAGGAGGCGGTTTAACTTACAGGGTTGAGTGCATCTTGCTTGATGCAACAGGTTATGAATCCGGAGAAACTCCAAAGCCATTTGTTTTATATATTCAATTAGAAAAAGGAAAATATCCAAAAGGAACGCGCTGGGTGAGAAAACTAACTGATTTTTTGGATAACTTTCAGATTGTTTCTTAATTTAGTATGTTCTTCTTAATTATCTAAGAAGTTACTTTTTTGTTTTTTTATAAACCTTTTCAAATACACTTAAAACCTATAAATGGTCCTTCGTTCTCAGGCTTTCAATTTCAAGATTCTACTTAATTAAATCTAGCTGAAATTAAAAGCCCTCGTGATTTGAACTAACTTTCAGTTTTTGGAAAATCACGCAAATCCCCTCCAGAAATCAAATAGGGCTTACAGCCCTATAAAATGGGCCCGAGGGGATTTGAACCCCCGACACCTGGCTTTCATCAGTATTTTGGTTTCCATTAAAAACACTGTAAAAGGCCAGTGCTCTAACCGGGCTGAGCTACGGGCCCATGAATAAGCCAGTAAGAAGGTGTTTAAAAATGTTTTTAGAATAATTTTAGAACAATTCTTTTAGCCATTCCCAGAGTTTAACAAAAGGCGACATAGTTGGAGCAGTACCCTGGCATCCGCTTGTATCATAATTAGAACAGTCAGCCAAACAGGCTAATGTACCCCCGCCGTATCCCTCAAAATCAGTGCAGGTTTTTCCATTTAGAGAGGTGCCATCGCAAACTTCTGTTCCTTCTATTATATTATTCCCGCATGTGCAATTCTCTTCAGCGCCGTCATATATGTTATTGCAGTCGTTATCAATTCCATCCGCGCAGTTATTATTTGTTAAATTTTCCGGCTTTGTTATAATATTATACTGGCATGAATTTGTTGAATTGCAGAAATAATCTCTATACTCACTTTCATAGCATTTGTCTGCGCTGCAGTTGCTGTCGCTTAAGCACCGGACGCATTTCCCTTGCCTGCAGAATCCTAAAGAGCAGGTTGTCCCGTCTGTTTTGTTGATATTATCAGGGCATGCACTAGAACTGCCAGTGCAGTTGCTAGCAAAATTGCATTCAGAAACATTATTTCTGCATACCTGCGCAGAAGAGTTGTAAATTGCCTGGCATTTGCCTGTTGAATTGCAGAAGCCTACTGAGCAGACCTTAGTGAATTCAGCGGTGCAGGTACTATTGCTGGTGCACTCTGCAAGAACGCTGCATGTTCCATTAACACACTGTTCTCCTGAACTGCACTGTGTTAAATTAACTCTGCGCAAGCATCTATCAGTTCCAACGCTGCAATTATATCTCATGTTTCCCTGGCAAAAAAGCCCTTCACTTGCGCATTCGTCAAAGCAAGAAACAGAGCACTGCCCTGTTGAATTGCATGCCCCTGTAGTGCAGTTACCGCAATTAACTGATTGGTTGCAGATATTCCAGTTCCCGCATTTTTTACCTAGGCTGCTGCAAGAATTCGAACACGAAACATTGGTTGTATTAGTATTATTTATAGGTGGAGCAGGAGCAGACTTAAAAGTTAATAAGGCAGAAACAGAAGTTATATTCTCAAAACTGCTAATATTCAAGAAAGCCGCCTTAATTTCATATTCCTTTGTTGGTATTGAAGTAGAATATGCATACTTGTTATTCTTTGCATCAGAAAAGATAATGTCAATAGATTCTAGAGCACTTAAATTCACATCATTTGTTAGGGTTATATAAGCAGTTTCCTTATCCACTTTTGCCTCTTTTATATTACTGTCTGTTTCTAAAGCTCTACTTTTGCCTTTAAGTAATGTAAATGCCGTCAATACTAAAACAAGGAGAAGAATAACTGCTATAGCTATTATAGCAATGATTATGATAATTTTTAAGGAATTAGGCTTTTTTTCAGGGGTAGAAACTGGTTCTTGCTGCTTAACCGGCTTTTCCGAATCAGAACTAGTTTCTAATTTATCTTCTTTTGAAGAGTTTTCCGCGTTTACCTGCTGGGATAAAGCGCTGTCTATAGATTCATCATCCTCTTTTAAATCCACCATAGAATATATAAAAAATACGGCTTAATAAATCTTTTCAACTATCCTATATGCTTCCTTATTTTTTCTTCTAGAACTTCTTCAGGCAATGCTCCTATAATCCTATCAATTTCTTGCCCTTTCTTAAATAAAATTAAGCAGGGTATTGAAGAAACATCAAACTTGGAAGAAAGGGAGTGGTTTTCATCAATATTCACCCTAGCAAATTTTATTTTAGTGAATTTTGAGGCTAGTTCCTCAATAACAGGAGCAATCATCAGACACGGCATACACCATTCGGCATAGAAATCTATAACAACCATGTTGTCTGGATTATTGATAGTTTCTTCAAATTCTTTCTCTGATATGTCAACTGCTTTGTCATTATTCGCGACCATGTTCTAAGTGCACCTCTGCAAGTCATAAAATCCCTGCGTTTTGTTTCTTGGAATTTTAGGATGCTCAGAAATGGCACCCTGAAGGGTGCAGTTTGGACTCCTATTTCTGACATCATGGAAAAATAAAGAAAAACCTTCTTTAAAAGGTTTTTGCTTCTGGTTAACGATAAGCACAAAAAATATATTTCCCAATACACAAATTATTAATAAAGACTTTTCTGGCTTATTATCATGGGTGACGACCAGACTATACTTGTTGTAGAAAAAGACCTTCTTTTTGGAAATGGAAATGATTACTTTCAGGGATTTAGGAAAGCAGGGCAAGTGGATTATGAAAGAAGAATTCTAGAAGGAAGAAGATGGATGTGGAGAGGAATTGCCGAAGAAAACCAGCATTTTAAACAGCCAATCCCCTATGCAATGATTGTAAACCCTTTTGAACAGAAGGTTTTTGCGTTTAAGAGGGCAAAAAAAGGCAAATATGATGAAAAAAGACTGCAGGACAAGTGGAGCTGGGGAGTTGGAGGGCATGTTGAGCCTTCTGACCAAGCAGAAAATCCGCTTGAAGCAGGTTTTTTAAGAGAGATCGGAGAAGAAGTAGAGATTGTGGGAACAATTATTGGAAAGAGTGTTGTCGGTTACATAAACGACGATTTAGATGATGTCGGAAAAGTCCATTTTGGATTGTTGTATGTTGTTGAAACCAATGGAATTTTAATAACTCCAAAAGACCCTGAAATTGCTGAAGGCAGATTAATGGATGTTTCAGAATTAAGTCAAATGTGTGAAGCTGCGGATATTATAGTAGAAAACTGGTCAAGAATTGCATTAAATCCCTTAGAAGCTTATTTAAGACAAGCCAGTTGATTATTATTTACTTGATAGTAGTTACAATAGAAAGATTTATAAACCCGCAACTATAAAGCCGTTTTCCGGCTTTATTAGAAATCTATCTCATTATTAATTTCTGTAAATTTGTCAACCATTGCATGATAAGGCGAGAATCCTC
>Ga0315277_10005256_pt1 | contig 17111 bp, 14 predicted proteins | sample YL17G05_15_MG_FD_203695 | JGI IMG/M metagenome (GOLD analysis project Ga0315277, IMG submission 203695) | Sediment microbial communities from Yellowstone Lake, YNP, Wyoming, USA - YL17G05_15 | ecosystem: Environmental > Aquatic > Freshwater > Lake > Sediment | place: USA: Wyoming | collected... | reverse complement strand
GCAACCAGGAGTGCGCTTCGTTCCTCGATCGGGCGCGCGGTTCCTTTGACGCCGTCTTATTGCTGGCCGTCGTCCATCACCTGCTGGTGAGCGAGCGCGTTCCGCTGGCCGATATTCTCGCCTTGGCGGCGGAACTGACCACCGGAATTGTAGTGATCGAATTCGTTGGACCGCAGGATCCCATGTTCCGGCGAATCGCCCGCGGCCGCGACCATTTGTTCACCGACCTGGACGTTTCGTCGTTTGAAGCGGCCTGCCGCAAGGGTTTTGAGGTGGTTCGCGGCCTTGGCCTGCCGGGGTCAGGCCGGCGGCTCTATCTGCTTCGGAAACGGCAGCCATGAATCAATTACGCCGGGGCCTGATTTTCTCATTGTCGCTGGCTAATCTCTGTTTCCTTCGCGTTTGGATCCCCTACAGCACCCGGGACCGGTGGGCCCTGGACGGAAGCGGGAACTACTTGGGCAATCTGCTCCTGGCTGACCGGACGCTGGGAGAGTTGCGGAAGGCGATGGAGCGCGCCGGCGTGTGGGACAGCACCACGCTCCTGCTCTTTTCCGATCACGGATTGCGCGCCACCGCCGATAACGTCTTCCCGCTGTGGGGCAATGAGCCACAGACCGTCGTTCGCGCAACCACCGATCGGCGTGTGCCGTTCCTGGTCAAGTTAGCGGGCTACAAGATGCCCGTCACCTTCAATTCTCCGCTGAGCACCGTTCTGAGCTGCGATCTGGTAATCGCCGTGCTTCGTGGGAATGTCGCGACACCGGAAAACCTGACAAGATGGGTCGATCGAAACCGACGCTACGAGCCGGGGATGCCGGCCTCTGCGCAGACACAAGGCCGGATCGGCCGCCACCCGTAACCTGGCGGATCTCCCGGTGCGTGGCCGCCGACCGCAGCGAACACGATCCTGATCCTGTTCACGTAACCGCACCCGCACTTCCACGCACCCGGACCCCAGCGTCGCGGTGGCTGGAAAACCGGCCGTTTTTGTGCTAATACTCTATGACTGCGCACCACGGACGGTGCCGGTGGCGTTCGGATCGCAGAATAGCTTTTCGTGGTGCTTTGTCAACGACATGGATGTGTCAGGCTCCCATCTGGCGGCTTCCAGCGCCCGTCCGCAGCTCGTTGCTGATAGGGCGCAGCTATCCGCACGCTCCGTCCCCTCGGTGGCTCAAGACCGGCCAGGCGTGCTGGAAGTCCTGGCGGCGATGCTTTTGTTCGTCGCGGTCGGAATCGACTACTCGACGGTGCTCGACTACCGGGTTGAGCCCTTTGGCGTTCCTGTAAGCGCCATCGACGTTCTCCTGTTCGTGCTTCTGTTGTGTGGGTTTTTGCGGAGTTTCCGCGGGACGCCGCACGCCCATCGAATCCCCAGAGGTGTATTGATTGCCGCCGCCGCGTTGGCCACTGTATCGATCATCGGCGTGATTGGCGGCATGAAAGAGGATAATGATCTATACGACATCGTGAAGGATTTTCGGCTGGCGCTTTATCTGCTTCTTTCTTTCTGGCTTTTCACCTTAATCCCCCTGAAGCAGCATTTGGGGCTCCTTACCTGGGTCCTGATCGTGGGCGGCATCGCCGTGGCTATTCAAGTCCTCGTGGCGTTTTACCAGGGCTATTTTGTGACCGGGCTAATTGGTGCCGCTAGGGCGGTCTGGATTCCGACCCAGATACTGACGTTCGCAATCTTTCTGCTGATGGCCAAACGGCAGCCGGCGAGAGGTTTCTTCCGGCGAAGCCTTCTTTATGCATGCGTTCTGCTGTTCCTGATGGCGATGCTCCTTAGCATGACCCGCAGCATCTGGATCCAATTGGCCATGACGGCTTGCTTCCTCGGCCTGGTCGGGCGTCGTCTGCGGCGAGTGACGCTTGTTGTGCTCATGCTGACGGTCCTGACGTTATCCAGTGTCGGCTTGCTGGCGATCGTCGTAGAGGAACTGCCGGAGGAATTGCGCACGCGCATCGAGGCGTTTTCGAGTTTCCTGCGGGGAGAGGAGAGGGGCAGCCTCTATAGCCGCTTCGATGAAATAAGCACCGGGATGCACGAGTTTTATCACAGCCCGGTGTTGGGGCGCGGATTCGGGACAACCATCGAATCCTATGACGCGGCCTCGCGGACAGTAAGCGTGGGCACATTCATGCACAATTCGGTCGTCTTCTATCTGTTGAAACTTGGCATCGTGGGCGCTCTGGCATTCTTTTCCTTTTGTGCGTTGGCGCTGTTTAGAGCGCTGAGGGTGCCGGCGGACAGCGAGCTGGTCACACGCGCCCGTCTGCTGTTCTCGCTTTTGGCCGGCTTCATGGTTACGGGGAATTTCTCCGGCAATCTGAACTACGCCCCTTTTATGATTCTGCTCGGAGCTCTGTTCGCCCAGAGTGTCCTTCTGAGTTTGTTTATTGAAGGCATTGGGGACCGATGCGCAGGTCTCAGGCCGGAGGGGTGTTGCCATCCGTGAAAGTTTCAAGGCAGTCCTCTCCATGATTATTGGGCACCTCATATGTACCGGAAACCTGATATGGTTGCACCTCCACCGCTACCGCGATTGCCGTGACCATAGCGGTAGTGCGGGTGGCCAAGCACGGCTACCGCCAAGTCATCTGCTTCGGCTCGGCAACCGCGGAGGGTCTATCTTAAATCGGGATCGCAGTCTTTGCTTCCGGCGAACGTGACCTTCTGGTCAAGTGCTGCCGCACTGTTGGAGCTTGTTTGAGACAGGGGTTTGACATGCCTTCGTTTTGGCGTTCCAGGGGCGCCCTTGTGGCGGGCGGAGCGGGGATGATTGGTTCTTACCTCGTCGAATTACTGGTAAAGGAGGGGGCGAGCGTCCGTGTGGTCGATAACCTGGAAGGCGGTTCCCTGGAGAACCTTGCAAACTGCAGGAGCGATATCGAGTTTATCCAGGCCGACCTGCGGGACCGCGCCACCTGCAGATCCGCGGTGCAAGGGGTGGATGCGGTATTCGACCTGGCCGCAAAGACAATGGGGATTGCGTACAGCGGGGCCCATCACGGACAGATGCTGTGCGAGTCCCTCCTCCCTGCGGTTCACCTACTGGAGGCGGCTCGGCAAGCTGGCGTGAGCCGTTTCCTCGTTACCAGCAGTTCGTGCGTGTATCCGGACGATTCGCCGGTTCCGACGCCGGAGAGCGCCGCCGAGCAGAACTGCCCGGAATCGGCGAACGAGGGGTACGGCTGGGGTAAGCGAGTCGCCGAACTGCTGGCCGGCTACTATGCCCGCGAGGGCATGCAGGCGGTCGTCGCGCGCCTTGCCAATGCCTACGCCCCCCGCTACAACTGGCGGAGCGGGGAACCACACGTGATCCCGGCTATCATCCGAAGAATTCTCCAGGGTGAGGATCCGCTGGTCATCTGGGGTTCCGGACGCCAGACGCGCAGCTTTATTCACGCCTACGACGTGGCGGTAGCTATGAAGACGCTTCTGGAAATAGCTATTCCCGCGGTGCCCGTCAATATCGGGCCTCACGAGGAAACACCGATCGCCTGGTTGGCTTTGGAGTTGACGGCCATGGCGTCCTACAGCGGCCGCGTCGTGTTCGACACCAGCAAACCCGAGGGCCCGCCGCGAAAAGCACTCGACACTTCGAGACTGAGGCAGATGCTCCCGGATTATGATGTTTCGATCGCGCTGCAGGACGGTCTGAGAGAAACACTGTCGGCGGCCCGAGCTTTCTACGGTAGAAAATGAGGACTGGCGAGCGGGCCCGCCGCCGGCTTCATGTTGCCGGCAAGAGGTCCCTTGCGTTAGCAGGTGCAGGCCACGGGCTTACTATGAAGATTGCGTTCGTTTCCACCGGAACTCTTTCGACCTTCGGTAGCACTTACCGGGTGCTTGGGCTCGCGCGGCAACTCTGCCAGCAGGGTCTGGACGTCCACGTTCTCCTCCCCGGATTGCCGGACAACCGCGCGCGGTTTCCCGACCGCTGCTATCACGGAGCGGCGATCCACTTTTCCGAATGCGGCGCCTGGTCGGAGATGCGCTCCAAGTATGAAATACTGAAAAGCATCCGACCGGACGTGGTTCATTGCATCGATGTGGTTAAGCGCTGTTTTCTCCCCTCGGCGGCTTATCGCTGCAGGAACGCTTGCCGGCTGGTCGTAGACATAGACGAGAAGCTCTCCGTCGTCTATCGTTTCCCGAAGAACCTTTACGCTTATGTCGCGGAGAGGACCGCCTTCTGGTACGCCGACGATATGATCGCCGCCAGCCGCTTCTTGGAAACGGAGGTGGCGGCCTATCGGTCGACGCGGATACTCTATCTCCCCTACGCGTCGGACCTGGAGTTCTTCATCCAAAATCGTCAGGGGTGGGAGGCCACCCGGCAACGCTGGCCCGGGCGTCGCATCGTCACCTATTTTGGGAGCTTGTACCCCCGATACGACGCCGGCCTAGTTTTTGATGTCGCCGTGAAGATACTCAGAAAACGCAGGGATACGGTCTTTCTCTTTATGGGCACAGGCCCGCTGCTGGAGGGACTTCGGGCCAAGACTGCTGAGTTGGGCTTGAACGAGTTTATGCACTGGCTCGGTTTTGTGCCTGACGAGGATGTGCCGAAATACCTCACCGCCTCCGATTGCCTGGTGTTCCCCATCCGCGATAATCGGATGAACCGGGCCCGCGGCCCGTCAAAAACGTATCACTATATTGCGGCCATGGTCCCCATTGTGACCAACCCGGTGGGCGAGGTCTGCGAGGCGCTGGGCGAACGGGCCTGGTACTTCAAGGATGGAGATGCAAATGACTTCGAGGAGGTACTGGAGCAATGCCTGGATGCTCCCGAGTCGGAACAGCGGCGTCCGGACCCGGAGATGGCCGAACGGCATAGCTGGCGCCAGCGGGCTGACGTTTACCTTCGCTACCTGCAGCAATCCGGCTCCTCGTGAGCGCTAACTGGCTGACTGCCTCCCGTGAACCTCGGAGGCCGCAAACCATAGCCTGATGACCATGCGCTATTACCAACCCGAGCGCCGGATCGTCGTTGACCAACTGCTTCCCGAGGGACCGCGCTTTTTTCTCGATATCGGCTGCGCCTGCGGTCATGTCTCCGCATACCTGGCGCAGCATCACCGGTTGAGCGGAGTGGGCCTGGAAATCAACTCAGCCTTGCTTAAAGAGGCCCACGGTTACTACCCCTGGTTTCGGCATTTCGTCGCCGGCAGCGGAACGGCTTTGCCCTTCGCGAACAGCAGCTTCGATCTGGTGGTGCTTCTCGAGGTTCTGGAGCACGTGGGCGACGAAAGAGGCCTGGTCCGCGAGGTTGTGCGTGTCTTGAAACCCGGCGGCCAGCTTGTGATGTCCGTTCCGAACCGCAGCTTGATCTCGCTGCTCGATTTGAATCGAGCCAAATTCTATCTCCCGACGCTGCACAAGGCGGCCTACTGGATCAAGCATCGTGGCAACCTCAAGGGGTTTCGCCAGGAGGAAACCAACCACCGGCACTACTCGCTTGGGGAACTGCAGCGATTGCTCGAACCGGGATTCGATTTCGAGCGGCATGTCTACTTCGGCTCGCTGGCCTACATGGCCAACGTGGTTTGCGCGCCGTTTGTGCCGAATTCATCGAGGCCAGAGCGGCTCGCGAAAGCATTCCGGCGCAACTGGGGGAGACATTCGGCAGCTATTGGCCTGTGCGCCCGGAAGAAACTAAGATAGCAAGCAGTGGAAAACCAGGATGCGAATCGGAATTGACGCGATTACCCCCGGAGGGGCTGTCTTTTTTACCCGCGGAGGAGTGCTCACTCACCTGCTCAACCTGCTTCGGGCGCTGTCGTCAGTCGCGCCGCAGAATGAATACCTGGTTTTTGCTGGCCAGGCAGCCAGTGAGTCCGTCGGCGATCTCGATGGTGTCACCATCGTGAATTGCCCTGGCGTTCCGAAGTCGCAAGTCGGTCGAGTGGTGTACGAACAGTCCATCTATCCCGGCCTGATTAGAAAACGGGGAGTCGACGTCTTCCTGGGGATGAGCAACATTTTGCCCATGGTCCTCTCATGCCCGACAGTTGTGGCTCTCCAAACGCTTCAGTTTTTCTACTTCCCCGAATCCTATCGTCCTTTGCGCCGCGCTTATCTCCGCTGCCTGGTGCCGTGGTCTCTGCGGCGGGCCTCTGCGGTGATTGCGGTCAGCGAATATGAGCGGCAGGACGCAATCCGCCTGATGCGTCTGAACGCTTCCAAAATCGTTACCGTACACCACGGCGTAGCAAGCAGTTGGGGTGACTCGACCGCCGACCCTCCGTCAGTGGTTTCGTCAGTCCGCAAATTCCTTGACAGAGCCCCCTATATCCTGAGCGTTTCGACACTGTATCATTTCAAGAACTATCGCCGCTTGATCGAGGCTTTTGCGAGCTTGAAGCGGCAGTACAGGATACCGCACCACCTCATCATCGCCGGGAGTGACGGAGACTACGCCGCGTGTGAGCTGCAATCTTTTGCCGACTCCTGCGGGGTAGGCGAGCACTTTATCTGTACCGGGCGGTTAGACGAAGGACAACTCCGGTGCATGTATCGCGGGGCGGACCTTATGGTTTACCCCTCGCTTTACGAGACCTTTGGGCTTCCCCTCCTGGAGGCCATGGCCAGCGGCTGCCCGGTCGTTGCCTCCCGAGCCAGTTGTCTGCCGGAAGTCGGCGCTGACGCCGCCGAGTGGGTAGACCCTCGCGATCCCGCCGATATCGCCAGAGGCATTTACCGGGTTCTTTCCCAAGAAGGGCTGCGCGACGAATTGATCGGCAGGGGACGATCTCGGGCCCGCGAGTTCACTTGGAAAAAAACGGCCGTCGAAACATTGCAGGTGCTGCAAGCCGCCGCATTGGGCAAAGCAATACAATGAACATCACGATCCTTAGCGATGCATTCCACCCAACACCCATCGGCATTGCCCCGCTCATGACGGAGCTCGCTCTGGACCTGGCCGCGATGAAGCATGGAGTGACTGTTGCGACTTGTTTCCCGCATTATCCTGCATGGAGTATATTGCCCCAGTACCGCGGGAAATTCCGGGTTTGCGAAGAGTGGCGGGGAGTCAAGATCCTGCGGACGTGGGAAAGAGTCTCCAAAAAGGGTTCGGCGCTCTCTAAAATGATTTACTACCTCACCTTCGGCATAACAGCAGCCCTGGGCAGCCTGTCATGGGGCAAGCAAGACTTGGTTTTGATAGTATCACCTCCGCTTTCGCTTTCGATGTCCGCCTACTTTTTCAACTCGCTCCGGCACACGCCCCGCGTGCTGCTGATCTGCGATCTACTCCCGGATGCGGCCATCGCCCTTGGTATGATTCGCAACCGTACTTTTATCAGATTACTGTACGCGTTCGAGCGCTGGAGTTACAGGCAATGCGACCACATCATCGTCGTGTCTGACGCATTCCGCCAAAAGTTGATTGACAAGGGTGTGCCGCCCGAGAAAGTCTCCGTAATTTATACATGGGTCGACACTCAGTTCGTGCGACCCCTTTCGAGGACCAACCCGTTCCGCGAGAAATACCAGGTTGGCGATAAATTTGTCGTCCTGTACGCTGGAAACATCGGTTTGTCTCAGGGGTTGGAGACGATGCTGGAGGCGGCCCATCTCTGCCGCGACAAGCAAGACGTTCTCTTTCTCATCGTCGGAGACGGCACAACCAAACGGGCGCTGACAGAGCAAGCGGCGCGCCGTGGTCTTGCCAACGTGCGTTTCCTTCCACTCCAGCCAAGGGAAGAAATGCCGCTGATGTACGCGGCCGCCGATGTGTGCCTTGTTCTGCAGAAGAAGAACGTCCTTGATATCAATGTACCGGGGAAGATTCAAACGATCATGTCGGCAGGCCGCCCGATGATCGCTGCCACACACCCGGCGGGAACACCGGCCAAGATCATCGCCGACTCCGGGTGCGGCTTTTTGATCCCCCCCGAAGATCCCGGTGAACTGGCCAAGGCGCTGCAGAAGCTCTTGCGCGCTCCTGAGACAGGGGTTCGAATGGGCCAAGCCGGGCGACAGTACGCCCTCCAGAATTTTTCAAAAGAGGCCGCCGTCCGGGCCTATTTGGAAGTGTTCGACAAAGTCCTTGGGAGAGAGCAGCGGCAGGCCATTGCGGGCCCCAGGGACGCTGTATGAGCTTCCTGGGAGGAAGTGTGGGGGGCCTCCCGCCGGCGGGTCGGAGTTGGCAAAGCAGCGGCGTACCACCGGCGGCCTGGGGCATTCAGCCTTCGGCTTCTGGAAAAGCACCTGTAACGTACAGCAGCGACAGGTACAACAACAAAAAGGTGGCCCCTAGCATGACCAGGACCGGAAAACTGCTCACGTGCCGCCATTCCGGCCTCAAGAAGAAAAAGATCGCCAGCATGGCGCCATTCAGCACAAGCGCCAGAACGAGGGAAGAATCCCAGAGTGTCACGCTGACAGGCCGAAAAAGCCTGCGGTACTGCCACATTAGGTAAAGCGCGGCAATGCTCAGACCGGCCACCATCCCGACGACCGCACCGTAATAACCCCAGCCCAGGACCAGGAAGTAACCGAGCAGAACGGAGGCGGCGACCTGAAGGGTCGCGAAATAGGCTTGATAACGCGCAAAGCCCTGTCCCTGGAGTAGGAAATACGCCGGCAGGCTGAGGGTGTTCAGAAACCAGCCCACGGCCAGGAGGCTGAGGGTGGTGGCAACGAAGGGCTTCGAGCCGCGAAGCCAGAATGTTGTGAATCCCGGAGCGAAGATTACTCCGAGGGCGAAGACAGGAAGTGCAGCCAGGAAAAGGTAGCGAAGACTCCGACGGTAAAGTTCCGCAAGAGAAACGCCGCGCCCTTCGGCATTCAACTGGGCTGATGCGGACGTCAGCGGCATCGCGATCATCAGGAAGCAGGAGCGGAGCTGCAGGGTTATCCCGGACGCGAGCTCAAAAAACGAGACCGAACTCAAGGAGACATAGCGGCTGAGCAGAACCTTCATGGCCGGTATGGTGGCCAGGCCCCCGGCCCCAGCGATCTGAATGGGCAGGCCGTACCGAAGCAGGGCAGCCGCATCGGAGCGGCGGACGGACGAGAGCCCAAGGCGGAAGCCGGGCAAGAGACGCCGCAGGAGCAGGAAACTGCCGCCGGCCCACAGCAGTCCCATAAAGGCGGCGTTCAACACCAGGCCCGCCAGACCCCAACCGAGCCGCAAAACGACGACCGTGCCTGCCCCGCCGAAGAGGGCGGCCCCGGTGTAAACAAAATTGCTCGCGTCCATGCGCTGCAGGCCGTTCAGCACCGCGCTCAGTCCCAGGCCCATCAGGTTGAGCACGAACACCGCGGCCATGCCCACCACCAGGAGCCTCATTTCTTCCTGGAGCGGGGCGGGGATGCGCAGCGCACGCACCACCCAGGAGCTCAGGGCAACCGTCCCCAGCGCCAGCCCGCCTCCAAGGCCGGCCAGAAGGAACAGCCCGGTGTTCGCCAGTTCGCTCATACGGGCAGTATTCCCCACGCTCAACTGCTCGGGGACGAATCTCATCAGCGCACCGCTTATTCCCAGATCGCTTGCGGTCAACGACTGGGAAACAATGAGCGCCAGCGACCACATGCCAAACCGCTCGGCCCCCAACTTTTCAAACATGTAGGGGTAGGTGAAGAAATAGACCAGCCCCAGCATCGTGAAGCGCAGGACCCCAGAGGCGGCATTCCACCGGAGGCGGGACCAAAGGTCTGGACGCCCACGCAATGTTGGCATTAGAGCTTAAATCCCCAAGGCGTCGGCCCCATGGGTGCGACGGCTTCTCACCGCCAGAGTCTTGAGGTATCCCCCGATCGTTTCCGCCACATACCGCAGGTCAGCGGGTCCCAGACCCTGGTGAATCCCGATAAAGAAGCCCTGACGGGAGAGCATCCGGGCAACCGGGTACCGCTCCTCCAGGTTCGGGAACAGCCGCTGGTAAACCGGCTGGCTGAGCAGAGGAAACAGATAGCGGGTCTCAATGGCGCGGCGCTCGAGCGCGAGCAAGAGTTCATCGCGGTTCACGTGTCGCCTGGCAACGATCGGAAACATCATGAAAGAGTGCTCCGCGCCGGGCGGAATGGTTGGAAGCTGCAAGTGTTCCTCAAAGGGCTTTAGAAGCTTCGTCAGCCGGGCTGCGTTCCGGCGGCGTTTGGCGATGATCTCCTCCCACCGCTCCAGTTCGGAAAGCGCGACCGCCGCCTCCAGCTCGGTTGCGCGGTAAGAATACCCTGTGCGGACAAATCTATAGCGCCGCTTCACGACCTGCTCCAGCGTCGGGTCGTCGATCTTGTCGTCGTCGTCGATGCTCAGGTAGATTTGGTCGCGGCCGTGTGCCATCAGGCTTCGGCACATCGTGGCCAGTTCGTCATCGCTGGTTGTGATTAATCCCCCGACACCGCCCACGAGGATGTGAGCGATGTAGGTGGAGAAACATCCAAGGTCGCCGAAAGAGCCCACGGCCCGCCCCTTGTAGTGGGCGAACGCCGTTTCGGCCGAGTCCTCGATCACCTGCAGCCCGTGCCTGCGGGCGATCTCCAGAATCGAGTCCATGTCGCAGGGCAACCCCAGCAGGTGCACCGGGATGATGGCGCGCGAACGCGAGGTAATCGCCTCTTCGATACGCGCCGGATCGATGTTGTACGTGTGGGGATCCACGTCCACAAATACGGGCCGCATGTTGTTTTGCAGGACGATGTTGGACGTGGCGATGAAGGTGGTGGCCGGGACCAGCACTTCGTCGTTGTCCTGGTAGCCGTGCCGTTCCCGCAGTGCGGCCAGGGAAATCTGCAGCGCGCTGGTGCCGCTATTGCAGAAGACGGCGTGCTTCGCCTGGTGCAGTTGCGCGAAGCGCCCCTCCAGTCCCGCAGTATACTTCCCGCGCGACAGCCGGTTGTGACTCAGCGCATCCAGGACGTACTGCCTGCCTCGTTTGCTGATCCGCAGGTAGCCGAGCTCGACCTTTCTCACCTTCATCTCCGTGGCTGCTCAAGCACGTTGTTCCGATACCACGCGACCGTCTCGCGAAGTCCCTCCGCAAAGGGTTTTTGGGCGCGGAACCCGAACTCCCTTTCCGCGCGGGATACATCCCATCTCCGGCGCGGCTGCCCGTTGGGCTTAGTCGCATCCCACACGATCCTGCCGCGGAAACCGACAAGGCCGCCGATCTGTTCGGCCAGTTCCCGGATCGAAATCTCTTGTCCGGAGCCCACGTTTACGGGCTCCGCGGCGTTGTACCCCTCGGTCGCGAGAAGAATCGCTTCGGCGCAATCGTCGGCGTACAAAAATTCGCGGGTAGGCGTGCCGTCTCCCCAACAGACCATCTCCGGGTCGCCGCGGACCACCGCCTCACTGAATCTCCGAATGAGGGCCGGAATCACATGGGACGTGGCCGGATCGAAGTTGTCTCCCGGACCGTAGAGGTTCGCGGAGAGCAGATAGACGGAGTTCAGCCCGTATTGCTGGCGATAGGCCTGCGCCTGGACGAGCAAAACTCTCTTCGCCATGCCGTACGGCCCGTTTGTCTCTTCCGGGTAGCCATTCCACAATTCGTCTTCCCGCCCGGGGATCGACGTAACCTTAGGGTAGGAACAGACGGTGCCGAGGATGATGACCTTCTCGACGGCATGCAAGCGGCACCCCTCGATCAGGTGCACACCCATCATCAGGTTGTCGTAAAACGAGCCGCCCGGGTTGTCGCGCGTCCCGCCGATTCCGGCGACCACGCCGGCCAAGTGAATGACGACGTGAGGCCGGGCGTCGCCGAGGAGGTGGCAGACGTTCTCCCAGCGCCGCAGGTCGCAGGTAGCCGCCCTGGGAACAATGATCGATCCGCACCGGCGCTCCTCCAATTTCCGGGTCACGAAGCGGCCAAGAAAGCCCGCGCCTCCCGTAACGACCACCCGCTTGTTTTGAAAAAAAACACCCATTGGCTACGTCTCTCGTCCGGCCACAGCCACGTCACTCCCTGGCGTGCTCTGCCATGTTCCGCTGCCACTTGCCGCTCAACTGGTCGTCGAGTATCTTGATATCCGCATCCACCATCAGTTGAACCAGGTCGTGGAACCGAACGCTCGGTTCCCAGCCCAGCTTCTGCCGCGCGTTGCCGGCGTCGCCGACGAGGAGGTCGACTTCGGTCGGTCGGAAATAGCGGGCGTCGATTTCGACGTAGCTCCGCCAATCGAGCCCAACGTGCTCGAACGCACACTCCATAAACTCGCGGACGGTGTGCGTCTCGCCCGTCGCAATAACGTAATCCCCCGCCTCGGGCTGCTGCATCATCCTCCACATTGCTTCCACGTACTCGGGAGCGTAGCCCCAGTCCCGGCGAGCATCCAAGTTGCCGAGATAAAGTTTGTCCTGCAGTTTCCGCAGGATCCGGGCAACGGCCCGCGTTATCTTCCGGCTGACGAAAGTCTCTCCTCTGCGCGGCGACTCGTGGTTGAAGAGGATTCCGTTACAGGCAAACAGCCCGTAGCCGTCCCGGTAGTTGACAGTCATCCAGTACCCGTACACCTTGGCGCAGGCGTAAGGGCTTCGGGGGCAAAAGCGTGTCGTCTCGCGCTGCGGCACGTCGGTCGTGTTGCCGAACATCTCGCTGCTGCCGGCATTGTAAAACCTGGTGTTGAGGCCGGATTCCCGGATGGCTTCGAGCATGCGAACGGTGCCCAAGGCCGTCACGTCGCCGGTGTACTCCGGGATATCGAAGCTCACGCGGACGTGGCTCTGAGCCCCCAGATGGTAGATCTCGTCCGGCCCGATTTGCCGGATCAGCTTGGCCAGGCTGTTTGAATCCGCCAGGTCGGCGAAATGCAAGGAGAGGCGGGCGTCGCGATCATGAGGATCAGCAAAAATGGAGTCAATACGCCCGGTGTTGAAGCTGCTCGATCGCCGCTTGGTCCCGTGGACCTCGTAGCCTTTTGACAGGAGCAGCTCGGCCAGGTAGGACCCGTCCTGGCCCGTGATGCCGGTAATCAAAGCCTTCTTCATCGTAAGCTACGCCACCGCCCAGCGCCGGCTTACCCAGCGCATGTAGGCGCCCTGAGCGCGGGGAATTTGCGCCAACGCTTTCTGCGCATCTCCCTTGAGCTGCCGCACCGTGTCGCGGCTGTACTTGTGGTGCACGATCTTGGGCAGAAATCGCAGCGCACCACGATCTTAGCTCCAGCTCCGATCGCTTTGCAACGTCTAAGGCGTCTACCCATGTCTACCGTGCCCCTGCGGATCCGCTGTGCAGGACACGAATTGCCCGCGAACGAAAATCCGAGAACACCGGGGACGGCCGCTTCGCTTCCGCACCCACGTGGGCAGATGCCGGCATTGCGGCTGGCGACTGCAGGTGCGCCATCAAGCAAGATGAGGAACGGTCAAAACAACTCGCCGGCGCCAGCAGCGAAAAACAGCGCCCCGCCCCCGGCGCTCGGCCAGCGGGATAGCAATCTGGAACGCACACAGCCCCGCAACCCGAAAAAGGCTACATGACCCTGTACTCGCTTAACGCGAGGGCGCTCTGCCGCCCGGGGGGCGTTGGCGCGGCCAATCTCGTGACTATTTCGTCGCTAGCACAAACGGGTGAAGAACGCCGCCGCTGGTCGTCGGGAAGACCCGGAACTCGATGCTCCTAAAGCCTTGAGCGGCTAGAGCACTGTACAGAGAGCCCATACGGTACGGCGAGATCCTCGAAAACTTCACTCCTCGCCGCCTGTTGATGTGGGCTCGAATGTCATTGATGCGGCTAAAAAGAGTGAACAAGAAACTGAACAGAGTCCCCAATTTACCTCGCTCGTGAGGCCATTCGTAGAGTGGCAAATGCACCATGATGGTCCCACCAAATCGAGCACGCGAAAGAACTCATGGAAGTACGAAAGTCCGATGTTCACGTTATCAAGATGCTGCAGGACGTGGGTTGAGAATATGGCTCTGACCGATCCGTCGGGCTGGGGCAGGTGTATGCCGTCTACAACAAAGAATTGAAGGTTCTTCGCGCCAATCCTTTCTCTAGCATACTTGATCATATCCTCCGAAACGTCGACAGCTTGCACGTGATCGAAGGAGTTCACCAGTTGTCTAGTGATCCGCCCGGCTCCGCAGCCGACCTCCAGGCAGGTCTCTCGGCTGACTCCGTATTGCTGCCAGATTCGGTAAAAATCGCGCCAATCAGACTCGCCCAGAGCGTAGAACTCCTCATCGGTCCACGCTGAAACCGACCCCTTCTCTTTGTTGGCCCAAGAGGCGACCCCGAACAGGGGATCTTGCTTGCCCCACTGTTTCCATTCAGTATTCGACTCCAAGAAATCCATTCTTCAGATCAACTCCCCGATGAGATGGTAGTAGCCCTGCTCGAGAAATTCAAGGGGCGTCTTGCCCCGGCACATCGCCACGCGAAAGGAGTACCACCCCTATCAAAGCGCTAATCCGCGGTCGTCTTGTCGACGACCGATAACCGCCGCGATCAGCGGCGATCCGCCTGCTCGATCCTCACGTCGTCGATCCATACCTTACCACGAATCAGGTTGTCCAGCTTCTCGTTTTTGCGGAGAAGTGGTACCCTCCAGGGAAGGTAACTTGTCAGCGCCGCCAGGCGTGCGGTGTTGACCCATCCACCCGATGAGACCCGACATGCCGGAGAGCTCCCCTCGGAGCAAGGCAAGCACCAGGTCGGACGACACCACGGTATTGAACGGGGCATCGTAGGCGACGGCTTGTCTTTGATGAGGTAGCTTCATTAAGAAAGGCACACGGGGGTCAGTTCTTTGTCTGCCGCCGCTGCCCGGAAGCAGATCCCCACTGTTGGGTCTCAACCCGTGATCGGAAGAAATGATGACCGTGGTGTCTTCCCACGTTCCGGCGCTTTCCATGGTCCGGCGCAGATCACCCAGAGTCCGATCGGCCAGGACCAAGTTGTCCAAATACGTGCCGCTCCCATCCAAGGCGAAGTCATTGCGGAAGCGGCTGTAAATGAAAGGATGATGCGGTACCGGCCAGTGGATGAATACCAGTCCAAAGGCCGGATCGACTGCGACTCTCTTGGCGTTCTGCAGCACCCCAAAATACATCTGTCGCCCCTGGCGATAGATGCCCTCGAAGCGAGGCAGACGCCCGAGAACAGGGAAAGCGCCCACCAATCCGCAAAATCCATCCATGAGCAGAACGGGAAGGGTACCGCCCGGCTCGCTCACGGCGACAAAACTCTGAGAACAGAACGTCAGGCTGCTGCCGAGCACCCGGCAGTACGGGTGATACGAGCCGACAAGCGCGGTGTTGAATCCAGCGTCGCCAGCACGCGAGAACACCGTCGGCTGGGTACTCCACCGTACGAAGCCGCCGTGACCAGCGTAAGTAAGCATCAGTTCGCTCGTACCCGCCGGTCTGGCGTTCGATACGACCCTTCCGTTAATCAGCGACGGCAGCGACAGATCGGTCCAAGCTGCCGGCGGAAAGGCATTGGAGGCGTAGATGGCCTGACTTCGAATGCGGTCCATCTCGGGAAGCCGCACCGATGCGGGCCGTTCACTAAAAGCCAGGCCCTGATCGAGTTCGTCGAATATGAGCCACAAAACCCGTGGCCGCGAGGTGTCCGCGGCGGCAGATACAGGAACGCGGCGGCTGCCACCGTCAGGCTGGGGATGAAGCATCAGCCAGGTGGCTTGCGCAAACAGCATCGGAACCAGCGGCCAAAGGAGCAGCACCGCAAAGCCGGCAACACGGCCGAAAACCTCCGCCCGCCGAACCACGATAACCACGAGAACCACCCCAAACGCGATCAGCAAGACACGCAGTGCCGAAGGCCCAAGCCGCTCAAACAGGTTGGCTGTCCACAGGCTGCGCGATAGCAGGCGCAAGAAATTCAGCGGAATGAGAAGCAGCAGGCCCAGACCACCGCAAGCTACCTTCCAAGCGAAGGGCCGGTCCACACGACGGATCGCAGTCAAGATAGAGAAGAGCGCCGCTGCCAGCAGCAGCACATCGAGCATCAGCGCCAGGTACTCCTTCGGGGTGGCAGCGTATCGCCAATAAACGGCGGCGGGTTCGAGGAGCCAGCCCCAGCCGCGGAGAAAACATAGGTTCGCTAGAGAAAGTGAAAAAAGCAGGTCCCGGCGCAATTCACCACCCCTGTCCTTTCTGAAGCAGGCACACCCACCCATTGCCATCGGCCAGACCCCTACTGCCGGTCATGCGGGGGTGCCCGGGGACTCTCCGATTCGAGAGGCCAACGCTGAAATGGGCAACCAGGTTCTCCGCCCCGCGCGCGATGCGCCGAACGACAGTATCTTCTAGCCCGGCGGCCCTATACATTAGAAGTTTCCCAAATGCATACTGTCATCGTCAAGTGAGAATTGTTGATTTTCCGGAGGCTTTCGCACTTCCCGTTGCCGGGTCCGTCGGAGTGCAGCACGTAATTCTCGCGCAACGTCCCGCCGATTTCATGCGGTCTTTTTTTAAGTTGAAAACATCGCGCGGCCCGCGGGGCTTCGGGGACCGCTCTTCAGTGACACTGGGCGCCAGGCCCGCCCCCTACCCCGCCGCTGAACTGGTGTAGAATCGAGCGACACGGGCAACGGCCATGGATCGCAGGCACTTTCTTCGCGGCTCGCCGGCAGCCCTGGGCCTGGTGGGGTTGCTGCCCGCGGCCTGCTCGCGTCCGGCGCCTAAGGCCGGCCTGCCACGCATGAACAGCAGCGATTTCCTTCCCGCCTACCTGAAACTGGAGCGCGCCGGAGAACTGGCCGAGCGCGAGAAACAGTTGCAGGCCATCTACAGCGGTTGCCGGCTGTGCCCGCGGGCCTGCGGCGCCAACCGCCGCCAGGGCGAGAAGGGCGTGTGCCAGGCCACCAGCCGGCTGAAGGTCTCCTCCGCTCATCCGCACCATGGCGAGGAGCGCCCGCTGGTGGGCCGCGGCGGCTCCGGCACCATTTTCTTCAGCCACTGCAACCTGCTGTGCGTGTACTGCCAGAACTGGGAGATCAGCCACCGCGGCGACGGCCGGTACATCAGCGACGAGCAACTGGGGCGGCTGATGCTGTCGCTCCAGGAGCGCGGCTGCCACAACATCAACGTGGTCACGCCCACGCACGTGGTGCCCAACATCGTCAGCGGCCTGCGCCACGCCATCCGCATAGGCCTGCGCCTGCCGCTGGTCTACAA
>Ga0315277_10005255_pt1 | contig 17114 bp, 16 predicted proteins | sample YL17G05_15_MG_FD_203695 | JGI IMG/M metagenome (GOLD analysis project Ga0315277, IMG submission 203695) | Sediment microbial communities from Yellowstone Lake, YNP, Wyoming, USA - YL17G05_15 | ecosystem: Environmental > Aquatic > Freshwater > Lake > Sediment | place: USA: Wyoming | collected... | reverse complement strand
ACGTCGCCGTGGCCGTCGAAGCGCTCAAGAAGGAAGGCGCCGTGCAGAGGGTCATGGTGGTCGATTGCGACCTCCACCAGGGGAACGGCACCGCCCATATCCTCTCCGGAAAAGACTACGCCTTCACGTTCTCCATCCACCAAATGGATCTCTACCCATCGAACAAACCACTGTCCAACGTAGATGTCGGCCTCTGGGCGGGGGACGGGGATGAAGAGTATCTCACGGCCCTCCGTGCGCACTTCCCCCGTCTTTACCAGGAACACAAGCCCGACCTCGTGTTCTATCTGGCCGGAGCCGACCCTTTTGAGAAGGACCAGCTGGGAAGTCTCCGTTTGACCAAGGACGGACTGCGACAGAGGGACCTGATCGTCATGGGCGAGGCGCGCCGGCTTCGCCTCCCTGTGGCCGTTGTCCTGGCCGGTGGGTATGCCGCGGAGCTGGAGGACACGGTGGGCATCCACCTCAATACGATCCGGGTAGCGCAGAAGCTCCAGAGGCGATATTCTCAGCCCTAGGGCGCAGGCGGTCTTAACCCTGGAGGAAGACGTGGGCGAAGACCTTGGCGTCTCCCACCATGTTGTCGATGTGGGAGTACTCGTTGGGCTGGTGGGCGGTCTCATCGACCTTGGACCAGCAGGCGGCTTCGTATCCCGCCCTCCGGAACACCGCCGCCACCGTTCCCCCGCCTATGCCGCGGGCCTGGGCCTCTGCCGCGTAGACTTCCTTGATGGCCGCCCGCAGGGCGGAGACGACCGCCGCGTGGGTTGGGGTCGGCGGAGCGGCTGGCGCCCGCTGCTGTTCCTCGTAGGTGATTTTGACCTTGAACTTGTCCTCGATCTTCTTGATCATCCTGTTGATCTCGGCCTCGACCTTTTCGAGAGTGAATTGGGGAAGGAGTCGGCTGTCCAGGTAGAAGACGTCTTCGCCTGGGATGGTGTTGATGTTGGGAACGTTGGACTCTTTTTTCGTCGGCTCGAAGGTCGAGATGGGCGGCTCGAAGAGCGAATCCTGGGCCTTGAAAATCTTGTAGAGATTCTCCAGCTCCGTTACCAGGAAGCAGGCCGCTTTGAAGCTGTTGATCCCTTTGTTGGGAGTGGAGGCATGGGCCTGTTTGCCGACGGTTTTGAACTTAAGCCAGAGGATCCCTTTCTCTGCCACCTCGATTAGAGTCCCGTGCTTATTGCCTGCGTCCGGGACCATGATCAGGTCTTTTTTCTTGAATGCCTGGGTATGCTGGAGGACGTAGTCGATTCCTTTGGTGCTCCCCGTTTCCTCATCGGCGACCAGGGCGATACCGATATTGCAGCTCGGCTTGAGGCCATCCGCCTGAAACGCCTTGACTGCGAAGAGCGAGGCGACCAGGTCCTGCTGGTTGTCCTCAACCCCGCGGCCGAAGATCTTGCCGCCCTCGACCCAGGCCTTGTACGGGTCGCCCCGCCATTGGGCGAGGTCCCCGGGAGGGACGATATCCATGTGGGTCATAACCCAGGCGGTTCGTGAGATGTTCTTCCCCTTGAGGACGGCCAGGATATTGGGCCGGTAGCCGCAGGGCGCATCCAGGTCGGGGGCCTTGATCAGGTCGACGTTGTCGAACTTCAACTGCTCGAGAAAAGCGTGCAGGAGTTCCGCTTTCTTGACCTCGCCCTCTCCGCCGCTGGAGGGCGAGATGGCCGGGACAGCGCAGAGCTGGACCTGCAAGTTGATCATTTCGTCGCGGAAGCTGTCGATGCGTTTGGCGATCTTATCGAATTTGGTCATCGGAATCCTCTCCTCGGGGATGATAGCACCGTCAAAATAAATTGGCAAGGGAAATCGCCGATTTGACTTTTGGCCGGGTTGGACATACATTACCTGCCAATGCGGCTCGGGTTTGACCTTCGCCCTTTCCTGCGCGAAGAGACGGGCGTGGGGAGGTATCTCCGGAACCTCCTCTTTCAGCTCGCGGAAATCGACCGGACAAACGAGTATTTCCTCTTCTCCTCGTCCTGGAAGGACCGTTTTCCGAAGGAAAAGGTTCCCCCGTTCGAGCGGCTGAAGTTCCGCGATTGCCGCCTGCCGGTGCGGGTTCTCAACTCGCTCTGGCAGAAACGGCGCCGCCCCACTCTGGACTTCTTTTTCCAGACGGATCTCGACCTGACCCATTCAGCCACCCCGCTTATCCTGCCCACCACGGGGAAAAAGCTCATCACAGTCCACGACATCTTCTTCCTGGACTTTCCGGACCAGTCCGGTGAGGAAGCGGGGAAAGTGTTTTTTCGGCTGGCCGCCGCTTCCTTCCGTGACGCGGATGGGATCATCACCTCATCTACATTCACTTCCGTCGAGCTTGTCTCCCGTTTCGCGCTCGATGAAAAGAAGATGAAGATTATCCCCCCCGGGTTGGACAACCGGTTCCTGGAAGACGTCCCGGCCGCCGAGCTCAGCGCGACGCGAGTACGCTTCAGCCTTCCTTCCTCCTTCCTTCTCTTCGTGGGAGCCCAGGAGCCTCGGAAGAACCTGGTCCGCTTTGTCGAGGCCCTGAAAATCGTCCATCTCCACGGCCTCCAGATCCCTCTCGTCCTCGTCGGCCCCGAGGGAGAGGATTCCGAAGCCATCCGGGCGAAGGCCGAAAAGCTCGGGATCGGCTCCTGGATCATGACGACCGGCTACCTCCAGGAAAAGGATATCCGGAATGCCTACCGGCTGGCTACGGCCTTCGTCCTGCCTTCCCTTTGTGAGGGATTCGGCATGCCCCTTGTCGAAGCGCTGGCCAGCGGGCTCCCGGTGGCCGCTTCCCAAGTCTCAGCCATTCCCGAGGTTTGCCGGGACGCAGCCGTCTATTTCCACCCGGAAAATCCTGAGAACATGGCCGAAAAGGTCATCTCGGTCATTAAGGATGAAGACCTGAGGGAAAGGCTTATCGTCAGGGGAAAAGAGAGGGCCCGGGATTTCAGTTGGAAGAAAGCAGCCGCAGAGACACTGGCTTTCTACGAGTCGGTAGTGCAGGGACAATGAAGATTGCGCTAGACGGGTACGAGCTGGGCAAGGACTCCAAGGGTGTCGGCCGGGTCATCCACAACCTGTTGCTCCGGCTCCCGGACCTCCTGCCGGAAGACGACTTTCTCATCTACACCAAAGAGGACATCGGAAGACATTCCCGGTCCCGGGCCGAGGAACATATCCTACCCGGCCGCGGCGGCTACCTGCGCTGGCAGAATGGGCCTTTGCGAAAAGCCCTGAAGAGAGCGGACCCGGACCTCCTCGTCGCCTCTAACTATGTGCTCCCCCTGTCTTGTCCCTGGAAGTCGATCCTCATGGAGCACGACATCTCGGTCATTTCCCACCCCGAATGGTACCCCAGGAAATACGCCTTCACGCGACGGTACCTTGTCCGGAGAAGTCTCGAGAGGGCCGGTCTCGTGGTGGTCTCCTCGGTCTTTGTCGAGAAAGAAATCGTGAGGTTTTTCGGCATCGACCCCAACAAAATCAAGCTCATCGGCTACGGTGTCGAGGAGACGTTCAGGCGTGCTCCAGAGGACGAAGTGAGACGGTGGCGGGAAGGGAAGGGATTGGCCGGAAAAAAGGTCATCGGCTTCCTGGGGTCTATATTCAAGAGGCGCCATGTCCCCGAGGTCATCCGGGCGGTGGAAGCTTTGCGCTCGGAGTTTCCGGAAGCGGTCCTCTATATCGTTGGAGAGGATTTCGGAGTCCTGGGCGGAGGAGGAGCCTCCCTGCTCAGGGGACGGGAATGGATACGGTGGGACAGGGGGCTTCCCGAGGAGGAGCTCCCGGTTTACTATTCGAGCCTGGACGCTTTCGCCTATCTTTCAGAATACGAGGGGTTTGGGTTCCCGCCGCTCGAAGCTCTGGCCTGCGGCACACTGCCCGTGCTTCTGGACAGGAGCTCCTTAGCTGAAGTCTTCGCCGGCCTGGCTGTAATGGTCAAGGAGCCCGATGAAAAGGAGGTCGCCGCTGCCCTGCGGGCCGTCCTCACCGGGGAGAAGAAACGGGACGCCATCCTGGAAGAGTTCGAACGAAGGAGACCTCAGTTCTCCTGGGTACAATCCGCCCGCGAGCTGGCCCGGCTTATTGGGGAGATGAGAACCCGATGAAAACTGCGACCGGTCCGGGAACAAACCTGCCGGAGCTTTCGGTCGTCCTCGTCAACTATAATGACCGCTCCCATCTTCCGGCCTGCTTATCTTCGCTCGAGAAGGCCTTGTCCGGACTGAGCGCCGAGGTCATCCTGGTGGACAATCAGTCCGGCGATGGGAGCCAGGAACTCGTCAGGTCGTTGTTTCCTTGGGTCAGGTTCATCGAAAATGATCAGAATGTCGGCTATCCCCGGGCCAACAACATCGGATTCAGGCAGAGCCGTGGCGAGTACGTCCTTTTCTTAAACACCGATACTGTTATGCCTGCGGCCGCGCCGGCCGAGCTCCTGACCGGGATCAAAGCCCGGCCGGAGCTGGGGGCTGTCGGTCCTGCCCTTGTACATGAGAATGGACGCTTCCAGGTCTCTTTCGGGAAGGGGGTGGGCTTTTTCTCTGAGATTCGTCAGAAACTCATCCTCAACCCCTATTACAGGATCGCGCTCCGGCATTCCCGGAAGCCCCGGGAGGTCGGCTGGCTGAGCGGAGCCTGCCTGCTGGCCAGACGCGCCGCGGTCGAGGAGGCCGGCCTGTTCGATGAGGAGTTTTTTCTCTATTTCGAGGACATCGACCTCTGCCGGCGGATCACCGATCAAGGCTTTAAGCTGGTTTTCATTCCTGCGGTCCGGGTTTCCCACGTCGGGGGTGCGGCCACCTCCGCCCGCCGCTGGCAGAGCCGCCTGGAATACCGGCGCAGCCAGCTTTGTTTTTATAAAAAACACAACTCCCTCCTGTCGCTCCGGCTCTTGAGGCTCTATCTGAAGCTGACAATATTGGTTCTCGGCCTCGGCGCGTCGACGCAGAAGGATGGGGAAAAGAAGCTTTTTCGGGAAGGACTGCGGAGGATTCTGACGGGCGGAAACGTCTGAGTGAACCCATGGAAAAACTCAGAATCATGGAGATGATCGACAAGCCTTCGCTCGGGGGCGGCCAGACGGCCCTACTCCTAATAGCCGAGAACCTTGACCGGAGCCGGTTTGAGGTTTTTGTCTCGTCCGGAGGCGACGGGCCGCTGGCCGAGGAAGCAAGGAAAAAGGGGATCGTCTATGTCCCGGTTTCGCTGGGCAAACGGCTCAGCCTGAGCCCGCTCGTAGAAATTGCCGGAGTTCTCAAGGAAAAAAAGATCGATATTCTGCATACCCACGGTGGGATCGCAGGGTTCTACGGCCGCTCCGCGGCCCGCCGCGCTCGGACGCCGGCCGTTGTCCACACGCTTCATGGCATCCACTATATCCATTATCGGAATCCGTTCTTGCGCCGGCTGTACGTGCTCCTGGAGAGGAGGTATTCCCGTTCGACCGACCGGCTGATCCTCGTCTGTCAGTCCGACTTGCGGCAGGCCCGGACGCATCGGCTTGCGCCGGAAGAGAAGATGACCGTCATCCTGAACGGCACTGACTTTCGACCGGAACTCGAGGCAGATGACATCGCGCGCCGAAGAAGTGAACTGGGCTGGCTGCCCGACCGGCCGGTCATCGGAACGGTGGCCCGCCTGCATCGTCAGAAAGGTGTCCTTAACCTCCTCCGGGCCGCCCCTAAGATCCTGAGTGCTTGTCCTGAGGTCAGGGTTGCGGTCGTCGGCGAAGGCCCTCAGAGCGGCCGCCTAAGGCGCGAAGCGCAGCGCCTGGGTTTGGACGGCCACCTTCTTTTTCTCGGAGAGAGGAAGGATGCCCCCTCGTTTATGGCGCTTTTTGACATGTTCGTATTGCCGTCCTTGTGGGAGGGCCTTCCCTTTGTTTTGGTCGAGGCGGCCGCCTGGGGAAAGCCGATCGTCGCCACGGCGGTGGATGGAGTCCCCGAGATCCTCGAAGACGGGAAGACTGGCCTTCTTGTTCCCCCCGGAGATCCGACCGCCTTGGCCGACGCCGTCATCAGGCTGCTCAGGGACAAAGAAGAGGCCCACCGCCTGGGGGAGACGGCCAGAACACTTGTGCCGTCCCGCTTTCCCCTCCGCCGCATGATCGACCAAACCCAAAACCTTTATCTCGATGTGCTTGGGGTCAAACCCACACGACCGGAATGAAAGGCTCGGGAGAGTCCCTCCGAAAGACGCGGCTTTTTCCCAGCGAGAAAAATCCGCTCCCCGTCCTCGCTTCGCTCTCCTCTCGGCAGGCCGAGAGGAGCCATGCCCGCTCCGCTGCGGAGGGCTTTCGTATGGACTCTCCCTCGCCTTCAGCTCTAAAAACAAATAGCGGCTCGCCTCCAAAAACGCTTCGGGGAGGCTGAACCGGAGAGGTCGCTCTTCCATTCCCAGATTGCCCGCTTTTGCCCTCGCCCAAACCTAGTTATGCAGGTTTGGAAGCGTCTCTAATTCCGTGATAGTCTTATGCTAATGGAAGGGGAGGGTGGCGTGGTTCGGGGGACCCCCGCCGACCGAAGCGTTTGATGACGCGGACTCTTTGGCTTTGAATTTAACAGGATCGGCCGCGAGGGCGCCGGGGGTGAACCACGACAGGACCCGCCCCATCACGGGAATAGAGATGCAATCTACAGGTTTGACCCCGTTTCCATTTCAATTTATAATCAACGCTAATGGACAACATCAAGGTCGCGCTAGTCCATGACTGGCTGACCGGCCAGCGAGGGGGCGAGAAAGTGCTCGAGGTCCTGGCCGAGATTTTCCCCCGGGCTCCGATCTTTACGCTTTTCCATTTCAAGGGAAGCCAATCGGAGGTCATCGAGAGCCGCGATGTCCGGACGAGCTTTCTCCAGGGGCTTCCCTTCATGAAGAAGCACTACCGCCACTACCTGCCGCTCTTCCCTCTGGCCGTCGAGCTCTTTGACCTGGGAGGCTTCGACCTGGTCGTCTCGAGCTCGCACTGTGTCGCCAAGGGCGCCATCCCTCCGCCCGACGCCCTCCACGTCAGCTACATCCATTCGCCCATCCGCTATGCCTGGAACCAGTATTTCGCCTACTTCTCCCCGCAGCAGCTGTCCTTTTTTTCGCGCCGTTTCATCCCTCCGGTTATGCATCGGCTGCGAGTCTGGGACGAATCGTCCGCGGCCCGGGTCGACCATTTTGTCGCTAACTCCGAGAACGTCGCCCGGCGGATACTGAAGTACTACCGCCGCGAGGCCGACGTCATCCATCCGCCGGCGGACACGGAGTTCTTCCGTCCCGCCGCCGACATGCCGAAAAGCGGTGAGTTCCTGATCGTCTCGGCGCTCGTTCCCTACAAGAGGATCGACCTGGCCATCGAAGCCTTCAACAGCTCGAAAGAGAAGCTCAAGATCGTCGGTACCGGCCCCGACCTCAGGAAGCTCAAGAAAATGGCCCACCCGAATATCGTCTTTCTCGGGCAGGTCCCGGCTGAGGACCTCCGTGCCCTTTATCGGAAGGCCCGGGCGCTCCTTCTTCCCGGCGAAGAGGATTTCGGGATCACCGCCCTGGAAGCCCAGGCCTGCGGGACGCCGGTCATCGCCTTTGGCCGTGGCGGGGCCCTGGAAAGCATTGTTCCAGGCCAGACCGGCCTTTTTTTCCCCGAACTCACAGCCTCGAGCCTGCGCGCCGCCCTTGACAAATTCCGAAACCTGAAATTTAATGGGACCGCTATCCGTTCACACGCCGAGAGGTTCTCCCGCCGGGCTTTTCGAGAGAAACTGGCGGCCTATCTCGAACAGAAATGGACTGAATTCAAGGGGAAGCGGTGATCCAGAAGAAACGCTTAGGCCTCGTCGGGCTCTTCGTTTTGAGCGATGTGGTCGGCATCCTGATCTCCTTTTTCTATTCCTACCTTTTTCGCTTTTACGCCTATATCATCCCCGTCGACCCGGGCAAGGGGATTCCTCCTTTCCGGCAGTACGTCGTCGTCTTCCCTCTTTTCTTGGCCACCCACCTCCTGATCTTCTACATCCAAGGCTTTTACAGGACCCGCCTCCAGCGGGCCAGGATCGATGACTTTCTGGCCGTCTGCCTGAATGCCAGCCTGACCATCGCCATCGATGTGTTCGGGATCATGAGCTATCTTTACAGCTACAGCCAGGGCCCTCGATCGCTCTTCCGCGTGACCTTCAAGATCTCCCACGGCTTCCTGGCTGTCTATTTCATCGTCATCGTCTTCATGATCACGTTCCTCCGCCACCAGATCTTCTTCTTCATGAAGAGGCGGTACGCCAAAGGACTGAACCTGCAGAATGTCCTGGTCGTCGGGGCGGGAGAAATGGGGAGGGCGGTGGCCCAGAAGGTCCTTGTGTACAAAGATTTGGGTTTCCGGCTCAAGGGCTTCCTGGACGACGACCGGCCCGTCGGCGAGAAGGTCGAAATCGACGGTGCCGTCGAGGTGCTCGGCCGTCTCGAGGACCTCGGCCCGATCCTGGAGAAGGGCGAGATCAGCGAAGTCTTCGTCGCCCTGGACCTGAATAACTACGGCAAGATCCTGGAGACAATCAAGGTCGCCAACCGCTACGTTGTCAACATCCGCTTAATCCCCGACGTGTTCCAGCTCCTCACTCTGAAGGCCAACATTCAGGACCTCGACGGGTTCCCCGTCATCTCGATCGACGACGTCGCCCTGAGAGGCGGCAAGAGCCTGGTCAAACGGGCGGTGGACATCTCTGTCGCCTCCCTCGGCCTGGTCATCCTCTCGCCCGTGTTCCTCGTGGTCGCCATCCTGGTTAAGCTGAGCTCCCGGGGCCCGGTCTTCTACCGCCAAGAACGCATGGGATTGGACGGCCGCCGCTTCAGCATGATCAAGTTCCGGACGATGGTCAGCGACGCCGAAGACGAGACCGGCCCGGTGATGAGCCGCCCCGACGACCCGCGGATGACCAGGGTCGGGCGCTTCCTTCGGAAACTGAGCCTCGATGAGCTCCCCCAGCTCATCAACGTGTTCAAGGGCGAGATGAGCCTCATCGGTCCCCGTCCGGAGCGGCCCGAATTTGTCAGGGAATTCGCCGACCAAATCCCCAATTACATGCTCCGGCACAAGGTCAAGTGCGGGATCACGGGCTGGGCCCAGGTCCACGGCTTGAGGCAGGACACTCCAATCGACAAGCGGATCGAGTATGATTTCTACTACATCCAGAACTGGTCCCTGGGTCTCGACTTCAAGATCATCTGGATGACCCTGCGCAAGGGGTTCCTCGACCCGAGCATGTAGGCCCTGAGCTATTTTATTCAGGCGGGCGCAAAGATGGCCCTACAGCTTGCGGAAGGAGAGGACGGCGGCGCCGAAAATTTTCATATATTTTTCATAGAGAGAAGCCGGCGCCGAGCCGCAGACGATGTAAATCTTGTCTCCGTGCCGGGAGAACGTCAGGCGGAACTTGACGTCCTCTGGCGCATTGAGCAGCGTGTCGAAGACTTGGCGGCCGCTGAAATCGCCCGTCTGGAAATGGATGACCTCGAGACTGTTGCCCTCCAAGTAGGCACGGGCCCATTCTTCGAGATCAACTGTCTCGGGAACGCGGCAGTAAGCGATCTCGATCTGAACGTCCTTTTCCGGGCCTTTGAGGAGGGCTAGAGGAATCGTGCCCTCATCATCGTGCTTGAGCTTATCGAGAGGAATAGTCATCGGCACTTCGTCCCACGTCTTGGGAATGGCCAGCAGGAATCCGAGGTCAGGTCGGTCGGCCGGCTTGGCAAACTGCATCCTGAGGAAATCCCGCTGCAGCTCTTCTGTAGTGAATATGTTGAGGGTGGGCATATCGGAGAATGCATCTTCTGTTTCCTGGACCGGTGCTGCCGGTGTCGCCGCAAGGCCGCCAACCGCAATGATAGCCACGCCCCAAAGGATGATTCTCCTAAGCATCCCCGTCTTCATTGGACTGCCGACAGACTTCATGGCCGCCTCCTTAAATGATAGAAACACTATCGGGGGATGGATTATTGCCCTTCGCGTGAGAACCAGAAGCCAATCAGCCGACCTTAGTAAATATATATCTTTTGCTGATAATGGATGTCGATAGAGGAGTCTTTCCCCTCTCCGGCCCTTGATATTTTCTCGCTATCTGAACTACGATTCCCTGGAAATGAAGATTCCGGCGGGACTGGCGGTAAAGACAATCGCGGTTTTCAGCCTCGTTTTTCCGATGATGGGAACGTGCCGGCCGGGCCGAGCAGGCCATGAGGCGCAGCAAGTGGAGGCCCTATTTGCCGGACTGGTCTCTGGTCAAGAACCCGGAGCGGCGGTCCTCATCGTAAAGGACGGGCGCGTCGTCTTTGAGCGCGGATACGGAGTCATGGACCTGCGGACGAGGCGAGTCATCGACGCCGGGACGAACTTCCGCCTGGCCTCGCTCTCAAAAGCATTCACGGCCGCGGCCGTCATGCTGCTGGTGCGCGATGGGAAGCTCCGTTATGAGGACCGTCTGACTGACATCTTCCCCGACTTCCCCGAGTACGGCCGGGCCATTACCGTCCGTCATCTCCTTAACCACACCTCGGGCCTCCCCGACTACGAGGAACTCATGCCGCTGGCCGACTCCTCCGTTCACGTAGAGCAGCTTCAGATCAAGGACGCGGGGGTCCTCGGGCTCCTAAAACGGCAAAATTCCGGAAAGTTCGTGCCGGGAGCGAAATGGGCCTACAGCAATTCCGGCTACGTCCTTCTCGGCCTTGTCGTCGAAAAGGCCTCGGGTCGGCCGTTCGCCGAATTTCTCCGCGGCCGCATTTTCTCTCCCTTAAAGATGGCGAACACGCTGGCCTTCGAATACGGCAGGAAGGACGTGCCAGAACGAGCCTACGGCCACACCATGGAAGACGGGCGCTGGCGCGAAACGGATCAGAGCCCCACCTCCGCGACTCTTGGCGACGGAGGCGTCTATTCCTCGCTGTCGGACCTTCTGAAGTGGGACGATGCCTTGCGCCGGCACACCCTCCTAAGCGAGCTGGAGATGGGTCCGGCGCTGACTCCTGCGCGCGTTTCGGAAGGAGAGCCAATAGAGCCGGACGGGACACCGGCGGAGTATGGTTTTGGCTGGTTCCTGAATCCTTGGAAAGGGCACGCCAGGATGTGGCACTACGGCGAGACGGCCGGGTTCCGGACGGCGATCCAGCGCTTCACCGACGACCGGCTCACTGTTATTGTACTCTGCAACCGCACCGACCTCGACGCCCGAGCGCTGGCTGTGCAGGCGGCGGGGTTATACCTGGAGGGTTCCCGGTAGGGGAGTGATCAGACTGAGGCGCGCTGAAGGAAAGCTGGTTATGGGCGAAAATCCGATCACTCTCCAGCTGTCCTTGACATCTTTTTTCCTGAGACTTATCCCTTCCCACGATGGCTGGACACGAATAATAACAAAGAAAGGTGAGATCTGCCAGCGTTCGGGAAAACGGACTTCTTATAGTCAAAAAGCTTTTTTGCGCCCGAAAGATCTTTCATTAAGAGGAGGGAACACATGAAATGGCTAGGAAGACGCAAGAGCGATAACGTAGAGGACCGGCGGGGGATCGGCGGAAGAGGGCTCGCCGTGGGGGGGGGCCTGGGCGGCTTGATAATCATCGCCCTGTATTTTCTTCTCGGCGGCAATCCGGACCAGATCACGCAGAGCCTGCAGCCGGGCGGAGAGACTTCGCCCGGGGCGGCCGGTCAACCTCTCAGCGAAAAGGACAAAGAAATGGGGGATTTCGTCTCCGCCGTCCTGGCCGACACCGAGGATGTCTGGGGGACCGTATTCGGTGAGAGCGGACAGCAATACCGGGAGCCGCGCCTCGTCCTGTTCACTGACCAGGTTCAGTCGGCCTGCGGCTACGCGGGCGCGGCCACGGGCCCGTTCTATTGTCCCGGGGACGAGAAGGTCTATCTCGACCTCAGCTTCTTCGATGAAATGCAGCTCAAGCTCGGGGCCCCGGGCGATTTCGCCCTGGCCTATGTCATCGCCCATGAGATCGGCCACCACGTCCAGAACCTGCTCGGCATCAACGATCAGGTCATGTCTCAGCGGGGCAGGGTGAGCGACCGGGAGTTCAACCAGCTCCTGGTCCGCCTGGAACTGCAGGCCGATTTCCTGGCCGGCGTTTGGGCCCATTATGCCCGACAGGCGGCCGACTACCTCGAGCAAGGAGACATCGAGGAAGGGATCAACGCCGCCGGCGCGGTCGGTGACGACCGGATCCAACGCCAGACGCAGGGCTACGTCGTCCCGGACGCATTCACTCACGGCACGTCCGAACAGCGCGTCCGGTGGTTCAAGAAGGGGTTAGAAACGGGGGATATCCGCCAGGGCGATACCTTCAACGCAAGCAATCTCTAGTCGATCTCGGTCACGGGCGATAGAAAATTTTTAGTCCTCCACGGTCAGCTTATCGATCCGCCGTTTTCTTCTTGACATCCATCTTCGACCGGCTTTAACATCATTCCGTTAGATGAGGTGCTTGTTTAGAGTTTGAAGGCGAGATAAAGTCCCCGCCCAATAAAAACTAAGTATCCCAAAAAGGAGAAATAACACAATGAAAATCAGTGATCTTTTGGGAGCGGTGATGCAGTCCGGAATGAGTCCGTCCTCTAACGACCGGATGCGGAACTCGATGGGCGGCGGCGGCGTGTTGGGGAGTCTTGCTGGCATGTTCGGCGGGGCTTCGGGCGGACGCTCGGAAGGCCCGCTATCGAACATCGGGGGCGGCGGAAGCGCCGGCGGGCTGGGCGGATTGCTCGGAAATATTCTGGGCGAAGCCGAGCACGCGGTCGGAGGAAAGCAGAACCTGGCGCTCGGAGGGCTCGGGGCGCTCGCCGGCGCGCTCCTGGGCGGCGGCAGGAGATCAATGGGCGGTGCCGTGGGGGGCGGCGTGATGGCCCTGCTCGGGGCCATAGCTTTCCAGGCTCTCAAAGGCAGAGGCGATCAGAAGCCTCGAGTCCCGCTTGGTCTCCTGGAGCCGCAGACAGAGGCAGAGCAGAAGGAATTGGAGAGCCATTCGGAACTTATCCTGAAGGCCATGATCAATGCGGCCAAAGCAGACGGCCGGATCGATGAGGGCGAGATTCGGCGCATTATCGGGAAACTCAAGGAAACCGGTGTGGACGCCGAGGCCCAGCGATATGTGATGATGGAAATGCAAAAACCGATGGAGACCGAGAAGTTGGTGGGTGCGGCCCAGAGGCAACCGGAACTCGCGGCGGAGATGTACGGGGCCTCGCTGCTGGCGATCGAGGTCGACACGCCGGCCGAGAAAAGATATCTTGACCAACTGGCCGCCGGGCTGGGCCTCCATCCAGAGGTCACTCAGCGCATTAAAGAGGTCGTCGGTTTGCAGCCGGCGTGAGAAACAATCGGGGCGGATGGACGGCCAAGAGCAACAAGGGCAAGATGGAGATGGGCGAAAAATGAATCCCATTTACGGATGAAAAATTCTAAGATGAAGGAGGATAATTATGCCGATCAGGAGAACCACCCATCGCAGCGCCAAGGGCACCAAGCTTTATGCCGTGCGCGACAGCAAGGGACGTTTCAAGGACATCCAGACCTACAAGCGCGCTCATGCCATGGATATCAAACGCGGAAGCAAGTCCGAAGCCGCTGCCAAGCTCAAAAAATCGAAAAAAAGCAAATAGAACAAGAATTTTCTCAGCGCCACCTGACCTTAAGATCGTCTGGATAGCCCTGAGCGAGGGGCATCTCGACCGCAGCAGTCAGGCGGCCGTCCTACCGCTCAATCCCTATTCAGGACGTCGTACATGATCTGCTGAAGGTGCTGGACGAACCGGACCTTGTCCTCCTTGGTCGAATCGAGGAAAGGAAAGGTCACAGGCGGCAGGAACTCTACGGTCAGGCGGGGCCGCTTATATCGCTTGATCTTTAGGCGGTCGAGCAGAAGGCGGCACAGCCGATAAGGGAGAATCCTGTCGGCTATATATCTCTTGTATGTCCCGTGGCAGACCTGGGGTTTTTCTTTGACGACACTCGGGACGATCTTCAGGGTTTTCCCCTGCTTCTGAAGCATCTCTGCCAGAGAGGGCAGGGTGGTCGGGACGCTGGACTTTGTCGCCTCTTGATGGGTGTATCCACCGCTCGGTGCGATAGCCACCGGCATGTTGCTCTCCAGGGACATGACGCAGTCTTTGAGAGCTTCCCGGTTGATGCGCCGCCTTCTGGCGTCTTCCTCCGGCGAGCGAGGCTCATGAACGAAAACGGGAATAAAATTGTACCCGCTTATATTGGCGATAAGAAACCGCGTCAGCAATCGGCTGGCCCTCTCCAGAATTTTTCTCCTCAGAGCATAACGGCTCCATTTCTCCTGGAGGCTGGGCGAGAAGACTGAGTTTTTGACATCGGCATGGGTTTCGGTGAAGATCTCCGGCTGGGCCACCTTGATATCCACGAAAAACCGGATGGGCGGGTCGGAGGGAGCAGCCAGCGCCAGGAAAAGCGGCTCAACGCGCTTGGTGATATGATTGTACACATAGATCGTCGGTTCGTTCTTGGGGATGTTGGATAGTCCGACTGCCTTGGGCTTGGGGCAGATGGGAAGATACTTCAATATGCGGATGCTGTTTCTGTAGGAAAAAGTGAGCATCGGCCCTTTACGCTGCTGAGAAAAAGGTCATCCGAATACCTTTATAAATATAGTGCGCCCCGGAGACGATAGTCAAGGCGAGGGTTGCGATGTAGAAAGCGCCCAGGACGTGCGGAGAAGTGATCGCCGCCAGGAAGGGCGACTTGACCAGGGCCGATACCCGGACGTAGTTGGAGAGGACGACCCAGAAGACCGTGGCCACCTGCAAGACCGTGCTAACCTTTCCGAAGACCGTGGGTGGGAACTCCCTCCGGCCCCGAATCAGGAAGATTACGATCCCGCCGGTGAGGATGATGAAATCGCGGGCGATGACGACCGCCATCAGCCACAGCGGGATGACGTAGGTAAAGCCCAGGCTCCGGACGGCCAGCAAGATAAAGGCCGTAGAAAGGAGGATTTTATCGGCCAGGGGGTCGATGAGCGTTCCGACTTTTGTCCGCTGGTGCCATCTCCGGGCCGCGAATCCGTCCATGACGTCACTCAGCCCGGCCAGGAAAACGATGAGCAGCGCGCCGAAGGCCCGCTTCTGGAAGAGCATCAGGGCGAAGACCGGGACCAGGGCGATCCTAGTCAAGGTGATCAGGTTGGGCACATTCCAGAATTTCTCTTCGGTTCTGCTATCCATCGCGTCCTTGCCGTCTCATTCCCCGTTGGCTTTATCAGCGCGCCAGCGCCAGCAGGATATCGATGGTCTTGACGGCCTCGGGCCCGGGGACGGGCTGGTCGGGCCGGAAGGTTTTATCCGGGTAGAGTTCCATGAGTTGGTAGGAGAGGATCTGGCTGATCGGTTGGTAATAGAGATGGTCCGGCGTGACGTCCTGAACCTGAATCCTGCCCGGCGGGATCTGGCGAATGAACCTGTGGCCTTTTCCTTCGAGATATTGGATGACCCGGATGAGCGTCTCGGCGAGCTCCGCCCTGGTCACCGTCCGCTTCGGCTGAAAGGCGTGATTGGAATGAACCTCAAGAAGGCCCATCGATGTGACTTTAAGGATGAACTTAGATGCCCAGGAAGCGGAGATATCGATCATGATAGGCGGCTGGGCCGCGCTTTCCTCCAGGACGTCCTTGAGCTTGACGGCCAGCAGGGCGGCGACGTCTTCCCGGGTTACGGCCGCGGAGAGAGGAATCTCATTATACCGGCTGGGAAGCTCAACGATGCCGAGCTTGTTTTTCAAGACATCAACCTGCTGCCGGGCCTCCTGATTTACACTGTCGAGCTCCAGCACTTTCTGGTAGACATCCAGGCTCCGGTCGTACTGCTTGGCCTCGGCCAGCGCTGCGGCATACATCTGCAGAGCTTCGATATTGTCCGGGGCGACGGCGGCCGCTGCCTTCAAATGGACGAGAGCGCTCGAAATCCTGTTCTCGCTTTTATAAAGATCGGCCAGGGCCAGATGGATCTCAACCGAATCCGGCGAGTAATGAAGAGCCCTGAGGTAAGATTCTTTGGCCGTTTCGACGTCCCCTTTGGCGGCCGCTTCCCGGGCCGAGGCCACGGACTGGTCGGTCTTCTGCACTTTGAGGCTCTCGTATCCGGCCTTCGCCCAGGAGTTCAGGGGCTCGATCTTCAAGACCTCTCGAAGGGCGTTGAATGCCTTGTCCTCTTCGCCCGTTTTTTGATAGAGCTGGACGAGACCCAGGTTGGCGAGAAGTGAGCCAGGGGTTTCTTCAAGCGCCAGCTTGAAGTTTTCTTCGGCGGCCGGGAAGTTATCCTGGAGAAAAGACACATACCCCAGTCCGACGGCGTACAGCGGGCTCGACGGGCCCAGCCGCAGAAAGGCTTTTTCGGCCCTGTCCAGCCGGCCCTGTCTCAAGTAGTCCCAGGCCTCTTGCATCTGGAGGCGCTCCTCGAGTGTCAATGGAGTGACCAGAGACTGGGGCAGGTTTTCGATGTACATATTTGGCGGAGGAGGTGAAACGGTGACGCAGGAGGCAAGGAGGATGGAAATAGCCCCGAGCGGACAGGTTTTTTTCACCAATTCTCTTCTCCTTGGACAAGATAGGGAAGATAGTTTACCATGAATTTGGGGTTGGCCATAATCTTGATCTCGGAGAAGTCTCTGTCCTCCCGCTTCTTCAGGACAAGCGACCACCGGTCGAAGGAGGGGATCATTTCTTTCCGCTCCTTGGGGATGCGGAGGTAATAGAGGCGAAAGTCCTTAAACAGGAGGCGCCGGATCTTGTCTTTGAGGCTCGATATCCCTTCCCCCGTCTTGGCGGAGATAAACACGGTCCGCTCTCCGGCCGATTCATTCCGGGCCAGGAGATCCTCCTTCGAAGGGAGAAGGTCGACCTTGTTGAAGACCTTGATGACGGGGATCTCCCCTGTTCCGATCTCGGCGAGGATGTCCTCGACGGCCCGGACCCGCTCGTCCGCGGACGGCGAAGTGAGGTCGATGACATGGCACAGGCAGTCGGCCTCGCGGATCTCTTCCAGGGTGGCCCGGAAGGACGAGACCAGTTCAACGGGGAGTTTCTTGATGAACCCGACGGTGTCGCTCAGGAAGAAAAAGACTCCGTCTGCATAC
>Ga0315277_10005254_pt1 | contig 17117 bp, 13 predicted proteins | sample YL17G05_15_MG_FD_203695 | JGI IMG/M metagenome (GOLD analysis project Ga0315277, IMG submission 203695) | Sediment microbial communities from Yellowstone Lake, YNP, Wyoming, USA - YL17G05_15 | ecosystem: Environmental > Aquatic > Freshwater > Lake > Sediment | place: USA: Wyoming | collected... | reverse complement strand
CACTATTCCTGAGAGACGTCCTTTCTTGGTGACGATTACTGCTGGGCTGTATTGCAGAAGAGGCGAGACTGCGGAAAATGGAGACTCCTCATCCAGCTGTGGGAAGGATTCTTCCATGATCTCTTCTACCCGCTTGCGGGAGAGCTCAGCTAGATTCATCCCTTTCAATATTTGTGCAAGGACGGTCTTCTCGGAGATGCTGCCTACGGCGACACGGTCGTCCAAGACGGGGAGTTGGGAGAATCCCGTCTGCCTCATCAGTTCAGTGGCGCGGGAAACCGTGTCCTGAGAGCGAACTCCGATCACCTTCTTGCTGGCGATTTCCCTGACCTTCAGCTCAACCTCCCTTTCCAGATCTTCAAGCGCATCGAATATCCTCGTGGTGCGCTCATAGGAGGGACTGATCTTGAGTGCCTCAAGCTTCGCGATCATAGACTGACTCACGCCAGCTAGAAGTGCCAGTTCCTTCTGGCTGAGGTTGAGGCTTTTTCTCCGTCTCGGTATCTCTTCTAGACGAGGAAGCATAGGCTAGAATTCCAGAGGCACCTCGGTATATTCCTTTAGATGCATCACGTCCAGAGCACATATCCCTCGCGCTACTGTGGAGATTCAAGCTTTTCTTGGTGTGACCACACCTCCCGTGCAGAGTGGTGCCTGCTTGCAGGAGTGCTCTTGCACTACCAGATGCTAACAGAGTTGACCGGCGCTAGATTCATGTTCGACAAGCTTCTCAGCAGATAGGCCTTCAAGCCCTCGGGCGGCCCCTAGTACTCAATCATCTGCCTGAACTTCTTGACCGCAGCAGCTGCAACAACCTCAGGCCTCGAAGTTGAACTCAAAGCCTCAGATACCTCCTTCTTCCCTCGGTGATGAAGTACTGGGGGCCTTCCTCTGAGTCCGTCGGATGAACGCAGCAGTCTTCCTTCAAGCGTCGCAACGCCTCTTTCGCCACGTTTGCCTTCAGCGCCAATCCTCTGATCAGACTCCGCTCCGTCTGCCCGTCAAAGGTGACCACTAGGTCCGTGAGGATCCTCCACTCCGCCGCCCCAACCATTCTTTCATCCATAGCCCCAATCCACAAACCCAGCACGCAGTCACCGCCAAGACAAAAGGAAGCGAGGACCAAACGCGGGCCCGGAGAGAGGGCCAACGAAAGTGCTCACTTCAAACTGGGCCCAAGCTCACGCCGGTTCTGTTGCATGGTTGAGGCATCTGGGCGGGGTGTTGCATCACCGAGGCATGCGACCGCTAGTGATAAGGAGTTACGAAGCACAGTCGATCTTCGTACAGAGTGCCCTCAAGAATTATGATTTTGAATGAACAAAGTCATAATATTCCTTGAGGGCCGAAACTTCCTTCGAATCCAGTTGGTAGGCGCGGGCAACAACAGTATCTATTCTTGTTTCATCTTTCAAATCCGTAGGAAGTCTATCCAGCCGCGGGGGAAGAGGGACAAGTCCCACCGTCCATGAAATATGTCTGAAGTATCCACCTCTTGCTCTTTCTGCGAAAGAGGTTATGAACGCTCGTATAGGAGTTGAGCTCAGAAGCATAGCCATTCTCGCACCAAGTTTGTCGTCCTTCATCGAAACAAAATAGACAGTTTGTATGGCAATCAGTCTTCTCCTACCTAGAAGTTTGTCTTTCTGGAACTTGGGTAGTAGTACTGTTTCCATCCTTCTTGCAAGTTCATGCCATGCGACCTTCTGTTCAAGTTTCACTGGACTCACTCTGAAAATTGTCCAACTGGGCATTCCCTTCTTGTAGTCATCTCTCTTCGCGAGACGCCTTTCTTTCGACTTAAAGTATTGTTCTGCGTTTCTTGGCAGTTTTTGCAGGACTCTTCCATTGTCGTCATGTGTCCAAATGATATATCCGGCTGGAGTATAGGCAAATTGTGAGATGTTCTCTCCTCTGACGAATGGGCACAGCAACTGCCCTTCAATGATGATGTTCTCTCCTCCCTCCGTAGTCGCAACTAGAAGCCCACTTGTTGCTGAAGGTTTTGCTTCCTTGACAAGAAATATGTCATTGGCCGAGGTCATGACTCCTCGACTAACATCATAGAGATCGCCGATTCTCTCGTTCGTGTGGAATCCTGTCTTATGTTCCATGATCTGCATCTTTCTGAAAGCTCTGACCGCGTCGGGCGGAGCCATCATCCATGGTGACATACGATCCGATTTGATGACAGGTAGTTCCTGCTGCTTTGTCTCCCAAGGTTTTACCTTTCCATGGGCCACAACATCGATGCGAGTCAAGTCTTTCTTTATGTCGGGCAATGCGTTTTCCACCACTAAGACTAATGGGTAGTTGGTTGCGTCTTTGAAGAGCTGGACTTCACTTAGCGAGTAGTCTTTGATGCGGAGAATCTTAGTCCTGTCTATGAGGTGTCTTCTCATTGAGCCAGCATACAGTGCCTGCATGACTTTCGATGTTATGACAAATCCTAGTCTTCCGTTCTCTGCTAAGAGTCTGAGTCCCGACTCGACAAAGGCCATACAGTAGTCATACTGTTCCTTGAACCTAGCCCGGGTCTTCCTAAGTGAGGGCATCCACCCAGATTGGTAGAAGGCGAATTTCTTCTGAATCCGGTTTCTTATTGCTTCATCAACATTGTGGATTCTGACCCAAGGTGGATTGCCAACCACATATTTGCACTTACCCAGTAGTCGGTGTACGACAATGCTATTTGTGAGGATTGAAATCCATCTGCCATCCTTGCCAACACTATTTCTTTCGCCAAACCAGCGATAGAGTTCCAGAAGAGGGTCGCGGTAAACGAGACGTGCTTGTTCTGGGAACTCCTCAAGAAAACGGGTTTCACTCCAATTGCTGTTCAGACCATTTCTCACATTCTGAGCGAGGATTTCCCAATCAAGATCGGTAGGTCTGGGGAGAACAAATTTCCCGAGTGCAGGGATTTCCACCTCGACTGGTTTGTAATATTTCCCTTTGTAGATCGGAGAAGTGGTTCCTTCTCGCATTACCAGTGAATCAGTCCAGTAGATTGGGATGTGTAACTCGATGAGCTGACTGACGACATTGGGTGAAAGTAGATCGATTATCGCAAGAAGATAGTTCACCCGTGCCATTGCAACAGCAAAGGGATGGATGTCAATCCCAATTACATTGGCGGTTATCGTCTTTAGCAACTTCGCAGCTTTGGGAGGATTGGCAGAGACCTTAGACATTTCGGTTCTCCATCTAGTGATTGCCCGAACTAGGAATGTTCCAGATCCACAAGAGGCATCTACAAGAATCCCACCATCACGAATTGTCTTTTCCACTGCTTTTTCGTCATAGCCTGTGAAATCGAGAATCTCGTCTACAATCTCCTCTTTGGTGTAGAACTCTCCAAGGGCCTTCCGCGTATCAGGGTCGAAGAAGCCGTGATATAGGTCTCTTATCAAATCAGTTTTCAAGGCCTTGAAATCAAGGTTGTCCAGCGCATCGACAATGTCGGCCAAGTGCATCTTTGCTTGGTCGGAAGCTTGTTTACTAGTTTTTGAGGGTTCAAGAAACCAGTCGAATATGTCTTCCTCAAACAAAGAATGTAAGAAGGTGATCTTGTTGGCAAGTCTCCTGTATCCTCCGACCATGTCAACTCCCAGAAGCCCCCTAAGAGACCGTTCTCTCACGATCTCTTTCTGAACTGATACTTCTGCGACAAGTAGTTTCATTAGAATCGCCAAGTAAGTCTCAACAGCGAAGAGGAACCTTTCAGCGTTGGGCTTGGCAATATTCATGTTGGTGGCAAATCTGACGATTGCCATTTTGGCTTTATCGTCCAAGTTTGTTGCTTCCCTGTATAGCCCACGCCAGACCTCAAAACTCTCGCCTACGATTCCGATAGTTGAGTACCTTTCGTGATGCTCATAGCACCAAGCGATGAATTGCCTTCCTACTGGAGACGTTGATCCGAATCTATCCAGCATATCTTGTGCGGTTACAGCCCTTGGAGCAAGAACCGAGAGCCACGATATGAATCTCTGTGTAACTCTCAACAAATCGGCCCCCGTTCAACAGGGTTTCCCTCTTCGTCCAAGAACACGATTTCCAGACCATTCGTTACTACTGCTCTTGTTGGACGGCCCCTCTCTCGGAACTCATGAAGATACCTTTCCGTTACCTTCTGAATCTTCTTATCAGTCACATTCTCTCTGATTCGGCCTTTTTCGTCAAAAGGTGACTCAAACTCGATTACGAGACTACCGATCCGCGCATCAGGACGCCCTTCAATTATTGTTTCCTCTTCGCGCACAGTCACGCCTTTGAAGTCAGGGCTATCAAGGAAGTTCCTCACATTCCTCATGAACTCTGATCTGACTTCAGCTTCGTTCTTGTAAGCGCCATCTCTGATAGTCCGGCATAGTGCCCCCAGGTATTCCTCAAGTTGCACTATTCTCGATTGCATTTTCAATCATCAGTGGTCAGTTCTTAATGCGGATCTTAGAGGAAGGAAACAGAGTAAATCCTTCTCAGTCTCTTAGTTGTCAAGCCTGTGATTCTTTAAGCCTTTGCAGTGCAGGCTCTGTTCACTAGTCGGCTGGTTTAAGTTTCTGTTCGATTTCGGCGGATTGGGCGCTCTGCATGGTATTGTTCATTATGTAGCCGTCTATGTCGGCTGTTTCCGTTGGCATGGTGTCTGATCCATCCCTCAGAACCTTGATTTCAGAGCGGCCGACCCATCGGAGGCAATTGAACTCCGAGAAGCCCTGCAATGATCGTCAGAAACAATGAAAGCAGAAATACGATGCGCTCTATATCTCCTATCGAGTATCCCACGGTTTCGTCACCGCTTCCGTGTGACATATCTTCAACCTCCTTGAATAGCCCCCGTTCAAAGGAATAAAGGTTCGGCTTGGAGTCTACCCATTTCTATCAAAGAATGCCTAACCCGCCGATGCCGAACAGCCTCATCGAACAGCCATCAACCGAACAGAGCCCTTCCGTGAAGTGCGTGCTTCAAGCACTCAGAAAACCCCACAAACACGAAAAATGAACTACCAGAATTCGACGCATATACCAGGATGGAAGCAATAGCACCTAATTGAGACGCACCCATATGCGTTGACCAGCTGCGCAAGCTTCGATTTCGAGACATGTAATTCATAATTCAGGCTGCACTCGAGCTGCGCAGAGTCTTCCCAGGAAGACAACCTGTGTGAACGCTCGTTTCAATTACTACTTGGCCGTTCACGAGAACATAGCTTATTCCTTCGCCATATTTGTGGGGATCCGCATAGGTAGCCATGTCTTTGATCTCATTTGGATCGAATACTACGATATCTGCCCACATGCCGTTTCGTATGAGACCTCGGTCTCTAAGCGAGAGCCTCTGTGCTGGAAACGACGTGCACTTCCTTATCGCTTCCTCTAGTGTAAGGATCCGTTGTTCTTTCACATATCTTCTGAATACGCGTGGATACACCCCGTAAAATCTCGGATGCGGTTTTCCAGCGGCCAAGATTCCATAGGGGGCAACAGCTCTCCCGTCGGTCCCAATCATCATCGCAGGGTGTTTCATAACAGTCTGAACGTCTTCCTCACTCATCAGATGCATAAGAACCGTACATCGGTCTCTTGTTTCAATTACTAGGTCAAACATAACGTCCCAAGGATCTGCTCCTTTCAACTTCGCTATCTCTGCAATAGTCTTGCCTTCGTATTCTTTTCTCTCTTCACAATCAGAGATCGTGAAGTCATCCCAATTCCCTAAGGCTGCCACATTAAATCCCATTGTGTAACCTTTTTCTGATTCTCTTCTTATTCTTTCACGAGTCTCTGGATTCTGCAGCCTTGTCAATGCCTTCTCTTTTCCTCCCTCATAGACCCATGGAGGAAGGAAATGTTCTCCCATTCCGCCTGCAGCTCTCAAGTATGGATACACATCACCTGCAACATCTATTCCCATTTCTCTAGCCACCTCAATCAAACGCAGCGAGTCCTTTACTTTCCCCCAAAAAGGTCTGCCCATTGATTTGTGGTGAGACATCTGCACTAGGATGTGCCCTTTTTCTCCTATTTCGATCGCTTCCTTTACAGCGTCCATCAATCCGGCAGACTCACTTCTAATATCAGACGAATATATCCCACCGAATTCAGCCGCGGTCTTCGCAAGTTCCACTATTTCGTCAGTCTGGGCGAAGCAACCAGGCGGAAAAGCTAGTCCTGTCGACAAACCAAAGGCCCCTTCTTCCATCGCCTCTCTTACCATGGACTTCATACGGTTCACCTCTTCTCCGGTTGCTGCCCTTTCTTCAAGCCCCATTGCGTTTACTCTGACGGTACCATGGCCTACCAATGTAGCTACGTTTAGAGCGATACCCTTGTGTTGCAGACAATCGAGGTACTGGCCGATCGAGGACCAAGGCACTTCCGTAGGTTGGTACAGAGGATCCCTAAGAGCATAGGAGCGCGCTTGATCACTGGTTATCGGAGCAGGCGAAAAGCCACAGTTGCCCTCTAGCTCAGTGGTCACGCCCTGTCTAATCTTGCTTTCAGCCCTCGGATTCAATAGTAGCTTGAACTCTGAATGAGAATGTATGTCTATGAAACCGGGACAGACGATTTGATGCTTTGCATCTATGATTGTCTGTGCTTTGGCCGGATTAAGCTTCCCTACGTCGGATATCTTTCCGTCAGTTATACCCACGTCGGCTTTAAACCACGGATTGCCAGTACCATCCACGACCCTGCCATTCCTGATCAGGGAATCCAATACGACCAGCGTCTCCGATATCAGCTTTGAACGAGTATCATAAACTGCACGCCATTGATAACACAGTCTAGCGCGCCTTTAGTCAAGCCCTGATCTTCAACTCTTATGTCATGGTTTTCCAGTTGTTCGCTCTCTCTTGGAGTGTGTCTAACTTGCTCTGCCAGTATTCTCTGTGTCTCTGCTCGAAAAGACCTGTGTGAATAGTGGATCGGAGAATTGCGTGTAGAATCGAGATCATGTATGCATTTATCTCCTCTGGAACTCTGTCGACAGAAGGTTCCGACAATCCAGATGTCGAGTCTATGCCTCCTGCCCCGATACAGCTTCTTATGATGCGATGCTCGGTCGCGCTATCGTGCAATATGTCTTCGTATCCAAGTAACGCGGCCAGACAAGTCTCCACTCCGTATGCGCCCCAATTGGAAGGGGGAGCTGATACCACCAATACGTCGGTGCCGGTATCCGCAGCTATTCCAGATCCACATGGACAGCGACACTTAGATCCCAAAGGCAGAACTCTTTTCGCTGTCTCTTTAATGCAGCCAAAACCGATTTCACCACCGTGATCACCGATCCCAATTGTTAGGATCTTCCGAGATCGAGCTTCTTCGAACAGATAATCAATTTTCGATATCATCGAGGATATGTCTATGCCTGCTCCCGGGTGATAGACTCCTTTTTCGTTCCGGGATGGTCTTTCAACCGCGATGATGACGGAAGGATTGATCTCGCTGATTGTTCTTTCAGCGGCTTTCTTGGCTTTTTCCTCCTCTATCGGAAAAGAGTTGACAGTTGCTCTCAACGGGATTTCTCTGGCTCTTCTCAGGTCGTACGTATGTAGCCCCGTGGCTCGACAAGTGGCGCTCATCATGTTGACAAGTGATTCTTCGACTAGAAAGACAGGTGTGGCTTCCAGTCCCACCGATATCGCTCTGGCCAGTGAAGCAGCACCTATTGGGCCATCTGTTTCTGCCTGCAACCAATTTGGAATGATAAAACCAGTCGTAATGATTACGCTATCTCCCTTCTTTACCGTTTCGACTAGCCTCTCTGCTGCAAGCATTGTGAGCGGTGATCCCATTTTGTTGCGGGCCGCTTCATACAGCTCGAAAGTCACCGGTCGTTTTTGGTACAGAGTTCTGAAGAAGAGAGGCACTGTGACCAGACGATCGATCGTATCTCCAAAACCTATCTTTTCGTCTTCAGTGAGCATGGCAAGGTCCTCCTTTTGCCGAATCATTTGAGTCATTGAGGATTTAAGTCAGACAGCAAAGGACTCTCTGTAGCACATAACCCGCAGACTTTGCCTTCGTCTCATTTCGCAAGGCGCCTCGCACGCTAACAGTCTACTTAGGCCCTGGCTTCAAAGCGTCGTTCGGCTATTAGCGCGCGTGCACGTGCCATTCAGGTTGAAAAGTAAGCTTCTACTGCTACGACCATAGCGCGAGTTGTTTTCTGGTCTAACCATTGGTTGCTGAAGCGATCACACCAAAAGGCAAGCAAAATGCATTCCATCAGAAACCTTGAATGACTGCAACTGCTCTGATGGGGGAACCAGTTCCTTTGTCAATTTTGAGGGGAAGTCCGATAAACGTGAACCTTGTACTGGGAATCTTGTCCAAATTGACCAAACCTTCGAAGATGCTTATGTCTTTTGACAAGAATCCTACGTGTGCATATCTAACAGCCAAGCCATCTTCGACTACATCTTCTTCTATGAATATGTTGGTTCCTACTCCCTTTATCCTCCTATCAATGAGCCAATCGACTGCGTCATTGGCAAGTCCCTTCGATCCCTCTTTGGAAAGAAGTAGGACAATGTCTCCCTCTTGGATTTCGATGTTCTTGGTCGAACAAACATTGACAAGGTCTTGCTTCTGAATGGGCCGTCCAGATTTCTGGCTTCCTCGCAGATCCAGTAGCACTGCGTTCCCAAGAAAATGCTCCACGGGGATTTCGTCAATTGTCTTTGTGTTCGGGACAAAATGATATGGTGCATCAACATGAGTTCCGCAATGCTCAGAGACCATAATATTCCTTGATTCCCAGCCTTCGCACGGTTTCTTAAAGTGTCGGCCACTCCATCTTCGAGTCATTTCCTGTATGATCTTCACTTCTGAGAGTGCGCCTTTCTCTCCCTCACGTAGGACCGCACTGAGATCGATAACCTTCAAACCCATGACTTCCCCTGCGCTCCTTCAGAACACGATGCGCTAGATGATGTGGCGCGCTAGATCCCAAAAGTCCGGCGAATAACATCAACTATCGTATGGAAGTTGCTCACGACATTGCTGTATGTGCTCATCAACAATGATACGTAACCGGCTGCGAAACCAATCATCATCGACACACGTCCAATTCGTCTCATCGGTTCAAGGATTTGCTTTGGCTTATCGAATGTGAAGAGGAAGTAGCCCATTATGCATATGATCATGACTAAGGAAATGTATCCATTGATTCCTAGTTTCAAGTCGTCAAAGGTGCCGATTATCTGCAGTATGAACTGAGAGTAAACAAGCGCTCTGGTTGTGATCCCCAATCCTGTGCCGACTAGTACTGCTATGCCGTATCTGCCGAGCCAACTGTAATTCTTGCTAAACCTCGAAAAAAGCAATAGGCCCAGTCCTATCGGAACTACGTATAGATACTGCCCGCGGAATAATGAGTATATCGCAGTATTTCTCAACGTCTCCCAAGAAACTACAATCAGATTCCCCACAGCAGCCCCTATCATCACGTTTTCAGAGATGTCAAACCAGAAGTTATCTCCGACGAAGACTATGCTCAATACGGTAAGTATGAAGAACACTGATAGCCAGCCCAACAATATTGCTGATATGTCGACCATTATGTCTTCACCTGCTTTCTCTGATAGAAGAGAACATTCCCTACAAACAGCGCTCCGATGAGGATAACAGCCATCCCAGATATTGCGTCAGTAAATGCCAAGCTATCTCCCGGTCTTTTGATGAGTATCTCATATTCGGCGCCTCCACGAACACCGTTGAGAATAGCTGGAACGATGGCAGGATAGTAGGGCATCAACGCCATATAGTTCGAGGAATCAACGGCCATAACCACTCGCACCTTAAACGTCTGTATCCACACACGTATTGCAGCATCTGTTGACGGAAACATCGCACATATGTGGACTATGACGGCAAAGTCCTTAGCGGTACGAATTCCGCTCATCATAGGGATGCTTGAAGTTGGCGTGCCGGCTGTGTCAACTGGATAAGCATCCCAGAAGTTGTTACCTATTGCAACCATTGAGCGCTCCTCCCCGGCAACATATCCGTATATCGCATAGTCTTTGCCGTATTGCCTTTTCTGCAGTACTTCTCTCGGAACGAGCTCCATTGCCGTAGCAACAATTGGTGGTGATGTAGCCACCCAGACATTGAAAAATACCAATTTGAGCGGTCTTACGAAAAGATGGGTGTAGATTGCTATTACTTGACCCTTCTGTTCGGCATACCCAGTAGGCGTAAGCACGTTTTGAATCCCGACAACACTATTCTCGGGCAAAGCTTCTATCACGTCATAGAAGGATTTGGTCGTTTGAGAAATCGGAACGGGCAGTCCAATGGGTCTCACGTAGAAGAACACTACCATTATCCCGATTATCAGGCAGAGCCACTTCGCTCCTGAAGCCTTGACCAGCCTTTCCGTTATGGTTTTCTTCTGGGACTCATTTTTCATTATGCCTAGCCTCCCAAGTACCCTCTCTCTCTTCCAAGAAGTGTGTTGAAGGCCAGAACAATGGCGCCTAATGAGACACCTATGAGTACGCCTCGCTGTGCAGCCCTATTTGGAACCAGCTGGATCCAGCCACCAATATCTGTAAATCCTGGCCAAATCGCAGTTGCGATGGGCGCCAGCATCAATAGAATGGCAAGTAGGGATAGCATAAACGCGGCCACGTCTAAGCTAAAGCCCCTAAACGCCTTATACCCACCGATTATGAAGTAGAAGCCCAAGACACCCATCATAGCAGATTCAAGCGGAACGACAATATTGTTATACATCAGCTGGTAGATTGCTCCTGAAGCTGTGGTCGCCAGACCAATCGCAAGAAAAAGGAATAGGGTAGCCAGCATCATGATGCTGAAATACCACCTTTTCGGCGTTTTCTTCTGCAGGTGTCTGGCGTTTATGCTGATCAGTGCCACGACACCTAAGAGTTGGCCGAAAAGACCTATTACAACACTCCACGAGGTTATTGTCCGTGAGAAGTCAACAACAACCGGGGCACCGGTGTAATAGTCCAGAAACATTATCAACGCTACAACGATCGTAACAACCAAAGGAAGAGTCCTTCTCACAGTTTCATTGCTCATTTGTCATTTCCCTCCTACCATTTCAGAAAACTTTGTACTAGCTGGCTCCCTGTCAGTGTTAACAATGCTCCTACGATCAGTAGACCCATAGAAGCGATCCTACTGTAATCTTGTGCAGATACTGTGGATATTTTCAGTTTGTCACCTGACACCAACGCTGCACCTGCGTATAGCTCCTCTCCTATGAGGAAGTAGTCATATACAGCAACGAACCCAGGTATCATTACGATCCTTGCTGTACCCCCAACCTGAAGTGCGCCCGCTTGACGTCCGAATTCACCCAAAAGAACAGCGGCATAAGCCCAGGGGCCGACTAGAAGTTGGCCAACGACTTTCTCTTTCTGGATTATTTCGAAAACTCCTGCGCAATACGACAATTGGGTGCCTGCAACGAACCTTACGTTCTCTTTTCTAAAGTCCTCGAGTCGGTTTTCTGCTTTATAGGCTTGCTGGATAGTTTCATCGACAAGGGGTAGAGTCTCTCCATACATCATGGTAGCAATAATTGGTACGCGCATCTTCGCGCACAATCTTGCGGTATACTCCGTGATTGACAAAGCAGCAAAAATCTGGGTGGCATATTCCTGTGTGAGCTGCGCGAAGATGTCTCCTATCGATGCATGAACTTTTCCGCCCATCTCTGCCGCTCGTCCGACAACCTGCTCGATAGCATCTATAGCAGCGATCTTTCTTATTGATCGAAACTTACCAGCAAGAGCCTGACGACGAAGATACTCCATCAAAACCAATATTGCAACAAGAATCAGTAGTCCGGCAACCCTTCCTGGCAGGATAATGTTCAACTTTGAAATGACCTTCCGTCAGTGGGCGATTTAGCATGCTGGTATCGCAGCTGTCACTATAAATAACTTGCGACAATCGGCTCTGTTCGGTTTGTGGCTGTTCTTGTCGGCTGTTCGCCATCGGCGGCTCAGTAAACGCAAAACGGAAAGTTATGGCTTGTAGAGTAGTTGCTCAAATATGCCCCTAGCTTCTTCCCGTTTCTTTCTTGCGTTTTCCGCTTTTGTTCGAGCTTCCGTCAGTTTCTCAGTAATTCCGTCTGCGATTTCCTTCTGTTTTGTCAGTGACACGCCATTCTCAGAACTTTCTGGCAATATGAACTGATTCAAGTCATCAGGCCAAATGTCGATTTGGCCTGAAGCCCCAGAGAACCACTTTTCAAACTGAATTTGCCCTAAATGCGATCTTAGGAAATAAGTTACGAAATATGGGTCATATCCTGTTCTCGTTCTAAGGACCGACACATGCCTATCAACTACAACCATTTCGTCTCGATCATGAACAGCAACTTTACCCAAGGATACGTACCCCGTTGAAGCAACAAGAATATCGTTTTTCTTCACTTGCTCATTTGGAAACTCTTCGATAAATTTACTGGACACTCTTAGGCAATTATCGTAGTCAATGTAAGTACTTTTCAAGTCAACGGTTTTTATGATTTTGATTTCTCCACTTTCGTCATATTCTGATGGTTTGCCTCTCCGAATTGGTTCTGCACATATATTCTCCAGTCTTTCAACAGCATACCTTTCCCGCATCGTCTTGAGTGCAGCCTGCTTAGGATGAAAGAAAAGATATTGCATTCTATCTGAAATCGCATCAGGCATTACTGAAAAGGAAACTGTCCTCTCCTCAGCTGATTTGAAGAAATAATTCGACGTATCTTCTTTGGACACGTTTATGCCAAGTTCATTTAGTAGTATGGCCGCTGCTTCTTCAGCCATGATTTCAGATTGCGTTTCAAGTTTTGTGGCTTCTGTTTCAATGGCTTGCGTATTAGCAACTATGCCCTTTTGTTCTTCTTTGGTGTTTGGCAATATTACCTTGATTCGTTTTATTTCCTCCAAATTGATGTTTGGTTGAGAAGAGATGTGCTGAAGTTTGCGGAAAAATAGCTGTCCGATTTGTGAATTGAGGTACATTGCCAAAAACTCGGGTTCAATTTCTGCTTGATTTAGGTCCAGAATGGCTATTGCTTGATTTGCATTGCATTCATCATCATAATTATAGGCTGCGCTTCGACCGATTGTTCCTGCTATTGTTATGAGGACGTTTCCTTTTCTTATCTGAGAGCGGGCTAATGTTGTTTTGTGAATTTCAATCGGTATTTTTGGAGCATCGTCCATGTTAACCGAACCTGCAACTACATGAGTACTTCCTATGAATGGCACACAGTCATCTGTGTAATGCAGTCCCTTGGGTGTTTTTCCACTAACAATCGTTTTCAGGCATTTTGGGTCTCCAAGCGCGATAATGGAGTAATGTGCTTTGGAGAGCAGAGAGTTGATGAGGTCATAGGTTGGATCGTTATAATTGGCATCTAGTCTATCTTCAAGCTCTTCAGGAAATCGAGAGTAATAAGAGCTTTTAGTCATGAATTTCGCCCTTAGGGGACACTGATTCTAAGAAACGAGTCTTGTTGAAGTGCACTCCGTCATATGCCGCTAATACCTTGCTTTTGAACTCGCGGTATTTGGTTAGAACATCATTTCCACTATTGAACAAATGATTTGGGCAAACTTTCTTCTTCGTATCTATTCCAACTTTTTCTACATGGGCGAAGAACACAGGTTCTTGCTGTATCGCGTCGGGGTCTTCTTTCTTGATTGCATATAGAATTGAAGTTTTGGTGGAAGTATTAGAGACCGGCACAAAGGTGTCTTTTGTTAGGGATATTACCGCTTTTTCATAGAAGGTCTTTCTGATGAATTGCCTAACGTCTTTGTAGTCTACTGTGTTCAATATGCCTTCGTCAATTACTATTAGCAGTTTTCCACCTTTCCACTCGGGCAAGGCACTTTCGTTTCTTACGTTTTTGAGGTAGTGTTTGGCTGCGTTTATGAATAATGATCCGCCTTTCATTTGGTTGCCTGTTGTTTCGAATTTAGGTTCGTCGCGATCTATGAGAACTTGGCATTCAGCTATTTTGTTTGTGTATTCAGTGATTTTACGTTGGTAGAATGCTACTTTTTTCCCCGTTTTTTTGGCTGTTTCGAGTTTCACTCTGAAATCTGCGAGTTTCTTTCTTGATTCTTGGAGAGATTCTTCTGTCTTGTTTCTCTTGGGTATTGTTTCCATTCTTCTCAATCGGAAATCTTCATCGTAAGTGTCCTTCATGTACGTAAGTTCGCCCAGTGGCGGATTAGTCAGAATTACATCTATCTTGTTATCAAGATTGTATAGTAAGAGACCGTCTAGATCGTGGATGTTTGTTTTGCCATCTCCATGTATGTACATGTTCATCTTTGCCAACGTTGCTACGTTTGAATCATCATCCGTTCCGAGCAATTGCGTTGTTCTGATTCTTTTCTTCTGAGTTTCTATGTTGCTTCCTGAGACCTTGGATAGCATGTCTTCCATTGCATATGTTAAGAATCGAGCAGTGCCGCAAGCAGGGTCAAGGACCGTATCTGTTGTTTCAAGTTCCGCGAGTTTGACCGTGAACTTCACTATGTTTTCAGGTGTGAAGAATTGTCCGACTTTGACATCTTTTCCTGAGAGTTTTCCTAAAACCTCGTACGCGGCTCCCAAACCGTCAACTTTTGTTGTGTAAAAGTGGTATTTTGAGAATGGTTCAATGAAGTATTTGATTACGAAATCATCGTTCATTCTTTCTTTAAGTTTGTCAGAGTCTGAGAATAATTTAGCATCCTTTAGTTCGGGGTCTTCTTTTATTTGGTCGAATAGTAAATGAATCGCTCTCTTCTTCTTCTTTTGCTCGTTTAGTCTCTGAAACTCTAAGAAGCCACCTTTCGTGAATCTGTTTGGTTCTCCATCGTATTCTCTTTTTTCTTCATAGAGTTTTGTGAAGACTAAGAAAATTACGTTTCTTATCGCGTCACCTGACAATGCGATTCGGTAGTCTCTTAGATCCTGTTCAAGTTTAGTGAGGCCAGATATCAGATCTTCCACTGTTTTTTGATGTTTGTTGTCCTCAAGCGTTTGAATTTCCTTTTTCAGATTTTCGTCTTGAAAGAACAGTTTTTCATAGAGAACCTTAAAAACTCGTTCATCATCAACGAATTGCAGATACTCTGAAAACAGACTCATTATTTGGTCCTTTGGGTACTCATCTTTTGTTGTTTGAATGAGTTTGTTCAGAAAAAGCTCAAATGTGGAGAAGCATAATGGCATTATCTTTAGGTCTATTTTGTCCTTGTTGGCAATGTTGCATTCACGAATCGCGTTGATCATGCGATAATGTGTCTCTGGAGAGACATACCATACGTGACATTTCTTTGAAGGATGATCATTCTTGGCTTTTTCCAAATGGTCTTTAATTGACAGGTATTCGCGATCTGCACTTGCCTTAGTTGTTTGGGTTACTTCAACAGTGATATGAGTATTGTCGTCGAATAGCACTATGTCTGGTTTGTTTGCGGGTGCTGATTGGGTCATTGTTCCATTATGTTGTACCTGATAACCTCGCTTTTCTAATGCTCGTTTCAAATCCTCGGTAATGACCTGCTCTAGTTCGGTGCGTGGATCGAGACCATCGTATTTTGTCAATTTCCTTTCTCTCTAGCTGTCTTTTTCCGTGGCCTATCCCAGTACGGAGACTTGCAACTGGGGCATACTCTGGGTTCTCCTTCCGAGTTCTTTCGTGGCACCCATTCATGACCGCACCTTGAGCAGCGGTATCCTTCCAATTGGGTTTTTGGCATAGTCCATAGTATATCCCTTGTAGTATAATAGCTTTGGCATATTACCAATAATGTTATATCCATCTCTCATTAGTATATTACTAATAGGTAATAGACTTGGACGAAAGAGAAATCAGAGGGCTGGCAATTCTTGCTAGAGGAAGCCAAATCGTCCGCCTTACTGGGTTAAGATACAAGGTTCGTTCCCAATCAAAAAATGCTAACTATCTTGTTGTGATGAATAACTTCCACGAATGGGAGTGCGAATGCCCTGACTATCGGCATAGACACGTGACCTGCAAGCACATTCATTCGGTTTTGGCTTCCCTGAATATTCGTCAGTATATGGCCGTGCAGACCATTCACAAGTCTGTTGAGGTTGTGGAGACTTGTCGATTCTGTGGCTCAAGCAACTTTGCGAAAGAAGGCCACAGAAAGAACAAGGGCTACGAGCTTCAACGCTACCGATGCAAGGACTGTGGCAAATGGTTCGTCATTAACTATGGTTTCGAGAAGATGCGCTACGACCCGAACGCTATCACGGCTTGCATTGACTTGTACTTCAAGGGCGTGAGCTTTCGCAATATTGCTGACCACTTGAAACAGTTCTTTGGCCGCAAACCTTCATGCTCCACAATTCACGACTGGCTCAAACGCTACACAAGACTAGCGAAACAGTATGTTGATGAGATAGCGCCTCAGACTTCGGGCTTCCTGCATGTGGATGAAATGAAAGTGAACATCAACGGAAAGCTAGACTGGTTGTGGAACCTGATGGACTCAGATACAAGATTCTGGATTTCCAGCATGATCAGTCAAGGCAGAGAAATCGAAGACGCTCAAAGAGTCTTCCAAGACACAAAGGCCAAGCTCCAAGCAATGCCTATCGCCGTAACCCATGACGGACTGCAATCGTACAGTGAGGCGTTCAAACGAGAGTTCTACACAAACACCACACCGAGGACGATTGATGTCAGATCGGTAAGCATCAGAGATCGAGGACTGAATAACCGCATGGAAAGATTGAACCAGACTTACCGTGACAGGAACAAGACACAAAGGGGCCTAGATTCTAGGCAATCCGCACAAGAAATGTCAGACGCAATCCGACTAGCATACAACTTCACTAGACCACACATGGCACTGAAAGGCCAGACTCCCGCTGAGGCCGCTGGAGTAAACCTTAACTTGGAAGGAAACAGGTGGCGAGAACTGATTAGACTGTCAGCATCTTCTCAGCATCGTGCAAAGGAATCGAGAACTCGACGATCTTCTCAGTCTCCTTAATCGTGAACGAAAGCGATTTCTCGAATCGTCTTCCAAAGAAATAGTAGTAGGGCTTGTCTTTCATGAAGGATACTGCATCTACCCTTCCCTCAACTAAGTCTT
>Ga0315277_10005249_pt1 | contig 17129 bp, 13 predicted proteins | sample YL17G05_15_MG_FD_203695 | JGI IMG/M metagenome (GOLD analysis project Ga0315277, IMG submission 203695) | Sediment microbial communities from Yellowstone Lake, YNP, Wyoming, USA - YL17G05_15 | ecosystem: Environmental > Aquatic > Freshwater > Lake > Sediment | place: USA: Wyoming | collected... | reverse complement strand
AGAATCTGCCGTTTCCGTACTTCAAAACGTCGGTCCATCGACGAGTCTCCTGAAAGGGTTCGCCCCCCGGAAGTCTCGTCTACACAAAGACTTGAAACTGTTCAAGCCCAATACGACAGTAAAACTATTGAGCGTCAGGAAAGTAATGTCGCTAGCCGGCGGCTAACAGCCGCCGGGATTTCCGCCGTTTTCGCCCGGCGGCTGTTAGCCGCCGGCTGGGCTGCGCAAAATCTGAACCAGTAATGCGATTTTGATCGCTCCGTTTTTGTTCCGTCCCCAACAACGAAATACATGAACGTGTCAGGAGCTCGGTCGACAGGGACTGAACAGGGGGAACAATTCCGGAATCACAGTCATGACTGATGCCCATTGGCGTCAGTTTTGTTCCGCCCCTGTTGCAACGATCATCGACGCAAATTGCATGGCAAAGGCGTAGCGTACGGAATAAGAACCGGATCAAATTGGACGGGAATTTTGCGCAGCCCAGCCGCCGGCTATCGCGATACGCCATTATTATTCTGAGAACCAATAAACCCTTGCCGCGACGATTCTTTGGGCCTTGCGGGGAAGTCCCACAAAGACGAAGTACGACTGCGGATAGAGGTAGTCCTCGCCGGACTCATCCACGACCCGGATGTAGCCCTCGCTGTCGGCGCGTTTGTCCGGGAGAACTGGGTAGACCCTGTGGAGTTCAAGGCCTTCGCAATCGTCGTTCCTCACACAAAGCGCGAACTCCTGCTCTTTCTTCTCTGTGGTCATCGTTCAACTGGTAACGGTTCACACCCCGGGGAGCAGTGACGGGGCGGTTGGTTGGGGACGTGGGCTTCGACAGCGGCGGTGACGAAGGCGAAAGTGTTGCGGCGCTGTTGCCTACGCTCCCGGACGACGAGATCGCGGTGTTCCAGGACGAAGTGGACATCCATCTCAATCCCGACATTGGGAGCATGTGGATGCGGCGCGGCCACCAGGCGACGGTCGAGACGCCGGGCAACAACCAGACGCGGTACCTGGCGGGGTCGCTCAACGGGCGTACCGGCCGACTGATCCACGCCTTCGGCCCGCGTCACAACTCGGCGTTGTTCCCCGCCCACCCGCGGGACGTGAAACGGGCTCTGCGCCGCTATCGCGTGATTCATGGGATTTGCCACAACGCGTCGTTCCACGACTCCAAAGCGGTGCGGGCTTATCTGGCGGAGTGTCGCGGCCAGATCGTGGTCCACTTCCTGCCCAGCTGCTCGCCCGACTTGAACCCGATCGAACGCATTGGGTGGCATCTGCGGGAAGAAATCACACGAAACCATCGCTGCCACACGATGGAGGAACTGATCGACCTGGTGATGGCTTGGATCGAGAACAAAAAGCGTTTCGCCGTCGAACGTTCCGTCTACACGAAGAAAACGTCCAAGAAGAACCACAAACGCCCACTTTCCCTTGGGCGTGGAGCTGTTTAGCGGCGGTCCACGATGATGAAGACTTCCTTTTCCGGGCCTGCGTCCACCCCGGGTTGCCATTGCTTCGAGAAATCCTGACCGGCGTTCAAGATCCGTTCGAGGCCCGACGAATCCTTCAGCCTGAGGGTCCCCCGGATAGCCCGAACCTGGAGAAACTCGCCCGGCGATTTCTCCACGGCAAAGGCAAATGGAACTCTGTCGATCTCCTTTTTCGTCGGCGCCACGTCCGGTTCCTCATTCAGCTTAGGCGGCAGGGCAGGCGGGGGACCGCTGGCGAAGGAAGCAAGCTGCACTTTGGCACGCCAGCCGCCCGGACACGACGGCACTTCTCCCCGAATGCCGCTGGCCATGTTGCCGCACTGAACCTCGAATCGGCTCGGTCCACTGATGATCTTGGAGAAGAGTGCGTAGAGTCTTCCTCGGAGCAAACGAAGGTAATCACCTTGCTCACCCTTGCAGACTCGGTCGGGTAGCTTGATACTGGTGTTGGATCCCAGGCGGAATGAAATGCCTGCTTCAGGGAAATCGATGCGAACGCGACTCTTGGCGCCCGTCTGAAGCAGGGCCCCGTTGGGATTCGGGAGCGGTCCTTTGTCCAGCTTCTGCCCATTGATAGTCACAGTTCCCGCGGTGAACATGACGAATGCCGGGCAATCCGAGTCCACACGGTGCAAATCCCATTCCCAGGTGCGCTCGCCCCCGCTGTGCTTGGCTTTCAGGTCTCGATCAGGCACTTGCAGGTAGCTATGGCAGACGCCCCTCGGTGGGTTGCGCGTTTTCGCGTAGTCCTGGTCCTCCACCTTCCTTCCTTGTATCCGCTGGAGATTGGGAAGGGGCTGGGAGTACAGATAAAGATAGCTGCCGGGGAAAGTACAAAAGATATCGGTGCCACGGTGGTCGACCTTGGGCTTGTTGGTGCATGCAGGGGTGTCATTTATGTCGTAACTCACCTTCTCCTTGTAAGCGATGCCTGTAACCGTCTGGTCCAGGTTGAACTGCTTCTGGAGCTTATCGATGCCGAGTCTGAACTCCAAGGGACTCTTTTCGAATCTCGCGTCGTCGGAGGTCTCGCGGGAGAAAAAGTCCAGTCGATCACCGGGAGCCTTGAGGCGCCAACTCTTGATGCTCTCGTCCCAGCAATGCTCGTCGCGGTTCTGCGACCATCCCTTGCCGGTGCTTGCATGTCGGAGAGTCAATCCTTCCTCAAAAACCACACCGACATAGGACTCGTGCTCCTCATCCAGATGGTAGGGTTTCAGATAGACCCAGAGATCCCACCCGACATCTTCGGCGCCGCGCTCATCGATGACGTATTGTGTCCGTGCTTTTTTATCCTGTTGGTCGGCTGCTACTTCCCAAGAGTACTGGTAGCGAAAATGGACCGTGCCGACATAGGACGTAGCCCCTCGGGCAGAATCGCCGAAGAGCAGCGCGAGGACGAGCACGGGCCACATGGCGGGCGCTGCAAGCCGCTGCCAAACCGGTCCAACCGTAGTTCTCGCGTTGATGTTCATCGAACGTCTCCTTGGGTTCAACTCAGCAGCCGTTCGATCTTGCCGACGACCTCGAAGTGCATAGCCAATCATGCCAGGGGAGAGGTTCCGTGTCAACCGCCGGATGCCCCAGGGTTGGCACAACCTGGCTGCCGGAGGCACAAGAAACCTCCGGCGACGGTCGGCACGAGGTTCACGCCTGATTCGTAAGCGAGCTTTCGCCCCGGCGTTTCTTGTGCTCCGCACCCGACTTCTCTGAAGTTGGGCCACCCGCGGAGCACCGTGCTGCAACGCGGTGCCTTGATACCCAATACGGGGGTAGGTACAATAGACGGCACGTGGATTAGACGTCCGGGGCTAGATCATCAATCATCGACCCGCGAGGCTGAGCGGTGAGCGTGCCTGGTCCGCAAACACGCGACGAGACGGTGGACCAGGCGGTCCGCCAGCGTTTCGAGTCGGCCTGGCTTTCCGGGCAGCCCGAGCCGATCGAAAAATTCCTGCCCGGCGAGCAGGACGCCAACTACCTGACGACGCTCGAAGAGTTGGTCCACGTCGAGCTGCAGTTGGCCTGGCAGTCGTGGTCGCGGGCGGCGCAGGGTGCCACTGGCGTGTCGCCAGTGGCGCGGGGCACACACGGGCAAGATGCCCGTGCCACCCCCGTTTTGCAGGACGCGACGATCGCCCGTCCGCCCGGCGTAGAGTCCTACCTGGCGCGGTTCCCTCGGCTCAATCAGCCCGAGATCGTGCTGCGGCTCTTGGGGCAGGAGCGCGCGGCGCGGCGGCAATGTGGAGAAGATGCGCCGATCGACGAGTACCGCCGGCGTTTTCCGCAGGTGCCCATCAGCGAGGAGCAGCTCGATTCGGCCCTGCCCATGCTCAGCCAGTCGAGCCAAAAGGTCGACATGGCGGAGACCCTGGTCACCGGCCCGCCCGGCGGGGCAGCCGTCCCGGGCGCCGCGCCGCAGGATTTCGGCAATTACGAATCGCTGGAGGAGATTGGCCGGGGAGGCATGGGGGTGGTCTATCGCGCCCGGCAGCGGACGGCGGACCGCGTGGTGGCCCTGAAGGTGATCCGCCGCGACCGCCTGGAGCAGCTCCCCCGCGACACCCACTCCAACGCCCTGGAACGCTTCCGGCACGAGGCCCAGGCCGCCGCCAAGCTCCAGCACGAGAACATCGTCACCGTCTACGAGGTGGGCGAGATCGACGACCAGCCGTTCTTCTCGATGCGCTACGTCGAGGGGCGAAGCCTGGCCGAGATTCTCCGCGAGGGGCCCATGGAAAACCGCCGGGCGGCCGCGTACCTCGAGCCGGTGGCCCGCGGCGTCCATGAGGCCCACTGCCAGGGCATCCTGCACCGCGACCTGAAGCCGCAGAACATCCTGGTGGACAAGAAGACGGATCGCGCGCTGGTGGCCGATTTCGGGCTGGCCAAGCTCTCCGAGGGAGGCGACGAGCTGACCCGCGCCGGCGAGATCATGGGCACGCCTTCCTACATGTCGCCGGAGCAGGCCAAGGATTCGGCCAACGTGACCGCCAAGACGGACATCTATGCCCTGGGGGCGACGCTCTACCACGTGCTGACGGCCCGGCCCCCGTTTCAGGCCGCCACCCCGCTGGAGACGCTCCGTCAGGTGATCGACGAAGAGCCGGCCCTGCCCCGGCAACTGAACCCGTCGATCGACCGCGACCTGGAGACGATCTGCCTGAAATGCCTGCAAAAGGAGCCCACGCGGCGTTACGACTCTGCCGATGCCCTGGCCGACGACCTGCGACGGTACCTCGACGGCAAACCGATCCAGGCCCGGCCGATCGGCGCGCTGGGGCGGATGTGGCGGTGGTGCCGGCGGAAGCCGGCCTTGGCGACGGCCATCGGACTGGCGGCAACGTTCTTCGTGGTCGGTTCGGTGCTGAGCACCGTGCTCTTGTTCGAGACCCGCGCGGCCTTGAAGCAGTCGGAGAAGAGCCTCGGGCAGGCCGTGGCGACGGTCGACGACTTCCTCACGCTGGTGGGCGAGGAAACCCTGCTCAATGAACCGAGTATGCAGCCCCTGCAGCGGAAGCTGTTGGCTAAGGCCCGCGACTATTACCAGGAGTTTCTCTCCCAGCGAGGCGAGGACCCCACGATTCGGGACAAGGTGGCGCTGGCCCATTTCCGCGTGGGCGTAGTCACCGAGAAGATCGAGTCGCCGGAAAAGGCGATGGATTCCTACCGCCGCGCCCGCCAGATGCAGGAAGAGCTTGTGGCCGAGCACCCGGAGAACACGGAATGGCTGCAAAACCTCGGCAATACGTGGACTGCTATCGCGGGGGCCCTGACCCAACAGGGCAAGCTGACCGATGCCCGAGGGGCGCACCTGGAGGCCATCGCCGTTCGTGAGCGGCTCGCTGACGAGGCGCCTCCGGACGAGAGTGAGTACGCCCGGACGCTGGCCAACAGCTACATGAATCTTGGCCGCATCGAGATGAATCTCGGGGCAATCGAGGAGAGCCAGGAAGCGGTCCGGCGGCAGTTCGCGGAGGCCCGCCGCGAAATGGAGAAGGCACAGGCCGTCCGACAAGACCTCTTGACGCGGATGGGCGATTCTCCCAAGACGCGGCGCGACCTCGGCATGGGGCATTTCAACTTGGCGTGTCTCGCCATGACCGAGAACCAGCCAGGGCCCGCCGAAAAAAGCCTCACCGACGCCATCGACGTCTTCCGGAAGCTGCTCGACAAAGATCCGAAGGTGCTGGCCAACCAGATCTTCCTGGCCACGTGCTGCCGGGTACTGGGCGATCTGAAAAGCGCCCTGGGCCGTCCCGACGAGGCCCGACAGTGGTACCAGGAGGCACTCAATGGCATGGAGAAGCTGGTCCGCGAGAACTCGGCCGTCCTCAGTTACCGGGCAGCCCTGGCCGGCCTCCACATGAACCTCGGCCAATTGGAATGGGAGCAGAACCGCTCAGCGGACGCACACGAGGCATTCCAGCAGGCCCGCGACATCCTCCAGCCGCTGGTCGACGGGTATGCTGAGGTTCCCGAATACCGACGCGACCTCGCGGTGACGCTTCGAGGCATGGCGGTGCTCAAATCGAGCGCCGGGGAGCACGCGGCGGCACGCCAAGACCTGGCACTGGCGGAGAGTTATCTGGAGAAGCTCGTCGCGGAATTCCCCAAGAACGTAGGGTTCCAGACGCAACTCCAGACAACTAAGGACGTGCTCAGGTCTCTTCCCGCCGTGCCACCGCAGGACGAATAGGTGGCCGCGTGGGGCGGGGGAATCTGCCGCGTCCGCCGTTGTAGGTTGTGCCTGGCGTCCCTCGCCGGGGCTGACCAGGAAGGCCACAAGGTTGCCCCAGTCTCCCCAAGCCACGCAGGGAACCCAACCGGACCCCCTCAAATTCGGTTGATCCGCGCTACCTGTTCAGGCCGATACGATCTGAAAAGCTGGTATAACTGCGCGCCGCTCTGTCCTTACGTGGATTCCAGCGGGCCGCCGGGGCCAGGGTCCACGCCCAGGGCCTGGGGGGCCGACTGCCTTCCACCCCCGGAGTCGGCCGGCAGACCACCTTCCCTCATGGAGGTACCCATGGTGTCCCACCCAAGTTGGCGGCCGGCCGCGATCGTGACGTTCGTAGGTATAGTCTATCTTTCCTGGACCATGCCGGCCAGCGGACAGGAATTCGGCACGTTCCCAACATGGGAGTCCACATCATCGGACAGCCCCTATCTGGCCGAAGTGTCGGGCACCGAAGGCGGAAAGACCGGAGGGGCGCCACCCGCCGTCTCGCCAGCCCCGAAGAAGGCGCCGCCTTCGACGGCGGAGAGTGTGCCTCCGAAACCTCGCACGACCCCGCCTGCCCGCCAACCTGCCAGAGAGTTCGACACAAGCTCCATGCTGGCCTCCCAGAGTCCGTTGATCCGCCTGGCCGGCCTGCCCAACATGTTCGGCGATTCCTACGGCTATCAGCTCCAGGTGAGCGATTTTTCGGGTACCGGGACCGTGGATATTCCGCTTCCGGGTGGTACGCGAGGTGTCAAGATCTCGGAGAACGACAAGGCCCTGCCGATGGACCGCGTGTTCTTCATCTACAACCATTTCCAGAACGCCCTGGAGGCCAACGTCGTCGGCCTCGGGGCGCGGTCCTATCCCCTCGATCAATACACCCTTGGACTGGAGAAGACCTTCCGCGACGGGTTGTGGTCCGTTGAGTTGCGGTTGCCGTTCAGCCGTACCCCCCGGGTGATAGCGACGGACCTGGACGTCATCGCCGGCGACGTCGGCAATTTGGCGATCACCCCAAAACGGCTGCTGTATGCGAGCGAGTCCACTGCCATCGGCGTGGGGTTGCCCATCCAGGCACCGACCGGCGGCGACATCGCTGGCGAGGGGGCCGTGAGCAGTTTCTCTTTGTCCAACGACGCCGTGCACTTGGCGCCGTTTATCGGCTTCCTGAACGCACCGAACGACCGCGTTTTCTGTGAGGGATTCCTGCAGGTAGATGTTCCCATCAACGGCAATCGCGTCTATTTCGGCGGGCATGAGTTGGGCAGCCTCTCCGAGCAGAGCCTGCTCTTCGTCGATCTGGCCCTGGGATACTGGCTGCACCGAAACCCGTACGGGCGGGCCGTCACCGGGGTGGCAGGCATGTTGGAATACCACTATACCACCACGCTCGAGGACGCCGGGACGGTCAGCGGCACCGATGGTTTTCAGTTTCTTCGCTTCGGTAATCCGGCCAATCGCATGGACATCTCCAACCTGACGCTAGGGCTGCACACCGAACTCGGCAAGACGACGGTCCGCGTGGGAGGCGTGTTCCCGTTGAGCGGCGGCTCCAACCGGCTGTACGACGCCGAGGTTCAAGTCTCGATCAATCGCCAGTTCTGACCCGGCTGCACGTCCGCCACTCTCGCGCGCGGCCGCCGGTTACGCCCGGACTATCCATAGCGGTGCCACGGCCGTGTCGGCCGTGTCGCCGAGGGCAAATGTGAGAATCTGGAGCACGGCTGATACAGCCGTGGTACCCGATAACCAACTCGACCACCGTGCGATGAGCAATCCGGGGTGTGCGGTTGTATAACACCTTAGGGTTGCTCAGTTGCACAATGTTGGGTGGTTTGGGGCCCTTTTCTCGCCGCAGCGGGCCTGACAACCGGTCTGCAAACCCCACCTCGGGGGCAATTCTTGCGCGCTCCTCAAAAACCCGTCATTTACCCTATCCCAAATGCTTGACAAACATGGGTCAGACCTGGTAAAGATAGAGTATTGAACTCTAGGCTTCCGCCCGAGTTGAATGCGCGACAGGTCAGAGGCAGCGCTAGCACCCACGCGAAGACAGCCGACCGAGAGGATGGCTATTCTCTCTGGGGTGCCTTTTTCGTTGGCCTACTTCCGACGGTCGACTTTCTGTAGTCCCAGGAAGTAGGAGCGTGCTGCTCGCTGCTCACCGGCCTTCTTTTTGGGGAGATACGTTCATGAGAAGATTGACAATAGGTGTGGCGAGGATAGGTCTGGTGGTGTCGCTGTTGTTGTTGGTCGCCGGCGCCGGTCATATCCAGGCGGCGACGATTCTCATCGACTTCGAGCAATACAGGGACGGCTACAACCTGAACGGGATCAACCTGGGCGGCGTGACCTTGACTAATCCCAGCGGCAAGGTAGAAATCCACGACAATCGCTTCGGCGTCGGGTATCACTCGGCGACCAAGGCCGTCGCGAGCCCCAACGGTCTTCTTTCGGTCAACCCACTCGTGGGAGTCTTTGACGTCCCCGTGAGTCACGTGAGCCTTTGGGGCGGCGACGCCGGCACCTACGTCGAGTCCGACTCCTGGGAATTGCTGGCCTACAACGCCCGGAGCGGCGGGAGCTTGGTCGGGCGGGTCGGCTCGGGGACTTGGAACGGGAGTCCGTATCGCCAGTTGAGTATCAGCGGTACGAGCATCTTGCGGTTTGAGGCGGTCTGGACCGGCCCGCAGTTCGGCATCGGGTATGACGATCTGACGTTTATGACCATTACTCCACCTCCCCCGCCGGAGCCGGAGCCGGAACCCGAACCGCCGCCGATCACTATGCTCCCCTCCAACGCGTCCTTCGACGGCAGCGCGGACGAGGACATCACCACGATCAATTTTGGCTCGCTGTTCGTCGGTGACAACTCGCTGAAGTCTTTCGACCTCTGGAATCTGCTCTCGACCGGTCCGACGGCCGACCTGAATCTTGTCAGCTTCGCGGGCTCTGGCGACACGGGGGCGTTCACCACGGACCTGGCTTCGGTTCCCGGACTGACGGCGGGTTCGTCGCGGAGCTTCTCGGCGTCCATCGATACCAGCAAGCCGGGGACGTTCAGTGCCATTCTTGAGCTGTTTGTCTCCGATGCGACGGGCACCCCTTGACCGGCCAGGTTCTTCAGCCTGTTCCCGAGCCCTCTAGCATCGTCCTGGCCGCCGCCGGCCTGTTGGGCCTGCTCGCCTGGCGTTGGCGGAGGCGCAAAGCGGCCTGTTGATGTTTAGCCGCCGGACCGCTCCCGGCGCTGATCACATCCGGCTGCCGCGGCTGGCGATCGCGTCGCGGAGCCGGGCGGCAAGCTCGTACTCTTCGGCCGCCACGGCGTCGGCCAACTGCTCGGCCAAGGTCTGCCCCACGTCGAACTCCGCGCGGAGCGTCTCCTTCATCTCGTTGAGTTGCGAGACCAGCTCGTGCCCCTCGAACTCCTCCGCGGCGCCCGCCGCCTGGAATACCTCGCGGATCCGCTGTAAGCCGCGGTGGATTTCCTCGATCGCCGCCTCGGGGCCCGACCGCTGCAACTCGGTCATCGCCGCCGCCTGCGTACGGTGGAAGAGGACGAACGGCCGGTACTGCTCGTGCGAAGCGGTCCATTGCGGGTCGGGGGAATGCCGCACCACGAAGTCCATCAAGGTCAACGTGTGATCGGCGTCTGCCATCGCCCCGCGAAATTCGCGCAGCGCCAAAAAGCAAATCCGCCGCTGGTAGAACTGCAGAAACTCGCGATCCACCTCGAAACACTGCTCCTGCGTGAGCACAAACGATTCGTCTCCGCCGAGGCTTTGCAGGATCAGGTAGTCCAAATAGGTTTCCGCGCCTTCCGGCCTTTCTCCGTCGGGACGGCCGCCAGTTTCCATCTGCAGCAGGCCCATCTCCAGACGCATCTGGAGCACCTCGCGCCCGTCCTGGGTACGGACCAGCCGTGCGCCGATCACTCCCGGCTGATAGGGCCAATCGCGCAGAACACGGTCGATGTCGTGTGGCTCGGGCATGAGACGGTCAGACCTCCTAGTACGGCAGATGCGCCGGCCCGTCCAGGCTCATTATAGCGGCTTTCTGCACACGGAGGATCGCCTCCAGGTCGAGGGTCAGTCGTCTAGCGTCGGGCGGCGCTGCCGCTTCTTCTGCGACTGCTGTCGTTTCAGATCCAGCCGGCGCCGGGCCGACGCCCGGGTGGGCCTGGTGGGCCTGCGAGGCTTCGGTGCCACGGCCGCTTCGGCCAACATCAGGCGGAGCTTCTCCAGGCAGTCGGCCACGTTGCGCCCGGCGTCGCGAAAACGCTGGCTGCTGAGCAGCAGATCGCCCTCCAAGGTGATCCGGCGACGATACTTCGACAGCAGCCGCCTGCGGACCGGCTCCGGGACACTAGGACTCTGCACCACGGCCCAGCGCAAAAGCGCTTTGGTATTGAGCTTGTTGACGTTCTGGCCCCCCGGCCCCGAACTGCGGGCGAAGCTGAACCGGAATTCCTTCAAGGGGATCTTGAGTGAGTCGTTGATTACCAACATCAGCGGTCAGTCGATAACGTCAGGTTATCGCAGGCAGTCTCGCAGCCATTGCAGCCAAGGCAAGAAGAGGGCGAGGAGTATCCCGATAATCGCAACAACAAACAAGAAGGGAATTGTAACCGAGAAGTAGTGCAGTCGGCCCTGGTTGTCCCTCTTGCGAAACCAGAATGACATCGTTTTCACGCCCTCTGTGTAAGCATCAAGGCACCGCCGACGGGTACTACCGGCTGCCGACTACTTCGGGTCCAGGGTCGAGGTGGCAATGAATTGCCACCTCCAAACCCACTGTACTGCCCACTGCCGACTACTTCGGGTTCGGCATCGAGGTGGCCATGAATTGCCACCTCCAGACCCACTGTACTCTCCACTCTCCACTCTCCACTACCCACTGTCCACTACTCACTGCCCACTGCCCCACTGCCCACTAACCTCTCAAACGCCTGCTTGGCGTGCTGTAGCAGCGAGGGGTAGTCGAAGGCCTCGATCTCTTCGCCCAGCAGTTCCACGTCGTAGTAGCCGTCGTAGCCGGCGGCTTTCAAGGCGGCCACGATTTCCGCCAGGGGAATGACGCCTTCGCCGAGGCGGCAGCGGTTCTGCTCGCCCTCCGGCGGGCGCTTGGCGTCGCCTAGCTGGACGATAGCCACCCGCGGGGTAATTTCCGCAATGCGGTCCACGATCCCGGGATCCTGGCCCAAGTGATAGGTGTCGAAGACCATTTTCACCTGCTGGCTGCCCACCGCGCCCAGCACTGCCAGCACGTCATCCAGCGAAGTCAGGAAGGTGCACTCGGCCGCGCAGCCGGGGTGCATCGGCTCCACCGCCAGCGTCACGCCCAGTTCGACAGCCGTGGGAATCAACTCGGTCAGGGCACTCTGGATGAGGCGGCGGGCGTGATTATAAGTATGGCCGGCGCGGGCACCGCTGTAGACCACCAGGCTGCCGGCCCCCAACTGGGCGGCGGTCCGCAGGGCGTCGGCCGCGTCCTCCACGCTCTCGCGGTAACTGCGGCCGTCGCTGCCGGTAAACCCGCCCGCCCACAAGAGATGGGAAACCTTCAGCCCGCTCCGGCCGAGCAGCTCCACGGCCCGGGACTGCCCGCAGTCGGACAGTTTCTGTCGCCAGACGCCCATGGCCGGGATGCCGGCGGCGGCGTAACCGGCCACGTCCTCCTCGAACGACCAGCGGAAGGTGGTCGTCTCGTTCATTGACAATTCAGCCATCCGTGTGGGCTCCTACGTGCTTTGCGGGCCAGCGCGGCGGATCCGGGGATCGCCGGCGGTCCGCATCAGTTCCCTGGGGAGGGTAGTATGCAGGATCGACGGATGTCTGTAAAGCCGAACCGTGAACCCCGGGGAGGCGCGGGCCGTAGGACGGGAATGGTCTTGACCCGGTTGCAGGAGGCGGCCAAACTACCAGCCCTATGCGAATCCTCACCCGATATCTGCTGGCCGAGCTGGCCAAGGTGTTTCTGGTCTGGCTGACCGGCCTGACGCTGCTGATGATGATCGTGGGGGTGGTGCGGGAGGCCGTCATGCAAAGCCTGCCGCTGGGGGAGGTGGCACGGCTGATTCCCTACGTCTTGCCCGACGCCCTGCGGATCGCCATTCCGGCCACGCTCCTATTGGCCACCACCAACGTGTACGGGCGGATGTCCGGCTCCAACGAGGTGCTGGCCGCCAAGGCCCTGGGAATCCACCCCTGGAACCTCCTCTGGCCGGTGTTCATCGCGGCCTTTCTGATCAGCCTGGCGACGGTCTGGTTGAACGACCTGGCGGTCTCCTGGGGTCGCAGCGGTGCGCGGCGGGTGGTGATCGAGGCCGTCGAGGAGATCGTCTACAGCATGTTGAAGGTGCAGCGCCGCTACAGCTCGCCGAGTTTTTCCATCAACGTCAAGCGGGTTGAAGGCCGGAAGCTGATCCGCCCAACCCTGACCCTGCCGGCCCAAGGCAACACGCCCGCCGTTACTGTTACCGCCGAAGAGGCCGAGTTACAGTCGGACCACGCCGAGGGTGTGCTGAAGATCATCCTCCGCAACGCCACATTCGACGTGGACGGCAAGCTGACCTACTGGGACCCGGAGTGCGAACAAGAAATCCCCCTGGGCGACGCCAGCCAGGAAGAAAAACTCTCCTCGCACCCTTCGAACCTCGCCCTGGGGGTAATCCCCGAAGAGCTGGTCGAGCAGAAACAGCGGATCGAACGATACGAGCGGCAAATGGCGGCCCGGGCCGCCTACCAGATGCTCTGCGGCGACTTCGGTGATCTGACCGGCGGGGAGTGGGAGTCGCGGGCGCGGGACCGCAGCTACGCCCGAGGGCGGCTGTACCGCCTGATGACCGAACCCCAGCGCCGCTGGTCGGCCGGCTTCAGTTGCCTGTGTTTTGCCTGGATCGGGGCCCCGATGGCGATCCGCCTCCGCAATCGCGAGTTCCTCACCAGCTTCTTCCTCTGCTTCCTGCCGATCCTGATCGTCTACTACCCCCTCTTGGCCGCGGCGGTCGATGGCGCCAAGAGCGGCACCATTCCTCCCTGCGGAGTCTGGGCCGGCAACGTCCTGTTGGTCTGCTGGGGGACGTGGCTCTTAAGGCGGGTGATTCGCTACTGAGCTGCGGACTCCATCTTCCAGGCGACCAGCCAGCGGGTGCTGACCGGCGCCAGGTGAAACTCCTCGCGCAGCCGGCGCTGGAAGTCCGTCATGTGGGCGGCCCCGTAGAAGATGGCGATCTTCCGCTTGCCCGCCGCAAGCTGTTCACGCAGCACCTTCAAAGCCACCTTGTTCCGCTCGCCGACCAGGGTCGAGCCCTCCGGACCGTCGATGGCCGTCATCGACCCCTCCATGTTCTCAAACTCTTCGGCCATCACCCGCTTCAGGGCCAGCGCCCGGTTCTTGTCCAGCAGCGCCAGCAGCAACTGGCTGTCGGTGGCCTTGCCGGACGACTGCTGCCGCGCCATCGCGTAGCCCATCACCCGCAGGAACATGGCCAACACGCTCTCGCCGCGGTCGCGCATGGACTTGGCGAACTCGTCGGGCGACATGTCGGCATGCACCATGTTCTTGCGGCTGTAATCGATTTCGTTCAACTGGAACTCCAACTCCAGCAGGTTCTTCACGGCGTTTTGCAGCAGGGAGAGGGGATTGCTCCGCGGCTGGCCCGCGCGGGGAACCCTGTTTCCTTCCGGCGCCACCAGCTCGTAGAGCACCACGTCGTAGCCGGCAAACTCGCGGTTGAGCTGCTGGTAGTAGCTCCGCTGGGCCACGTGCACCGCCGCCACCAGGTCGACCGTGGGACCCTTCGGGGCGGAATCCACCGGCGCACAACGAACAATCGCCGTCTCCAACGCCACCGGTGTCTGCTGCTTATCCCGCACGACGCGCAAGAACTCCCTCTGCTTCTCCTTGTCGACTCTCTCAGGCCGCGGGGCTGGCTCCTGCGCCACGGCGGCGCCCAGGGTCAGCAACAGCACACACAGCGTGACCGGCACGATCTTGCGAAGGACCATCGGATCAACTACCTCTGGCAAAAACAAGGGAGACGGACGGGGTATCGTGGCAGGGTCTTCGGAACACCAGCAGCCGACAAGACACCCACAAACGGCCGAGTGTAACAAGTATACGTCCTCTCCCGCCGGCCAGGAAGGTGCGGCCGGCCCCTACGGCGTACCGTGGATTACCACGGGTGGCCCCGTAGGATTCGCGCGTGGTCTGCCGGCCGTCCGTGGTTCTCCCAAGGTCACTCCTGGTTTGCTGCGAGAGGGGGCATAATCACTCACGGATTGACCTTGCAATTGTCGAGACTGTGAACATACTCCCGCGAATCTAGCAGGGCGTAAGCTCTGATGGAGTGGCCCCCTCAGGTTCCTGCCCCACCTGTGGGGGTCTTTTTTTGCGCCCCGGCCGGTGCGATCTGCGCCCTTCTCGAGCGGTCTCGGCCAGTCAAACCGCGAGCGGAAATGCGGTTCGCGGCCAATCGGCCCCCATACCTCGTCCAATACCGTTCAATTCGGGGTGAACCTGGCATCAACGTAGTGGCACCGGCGTCTCGCCGGTGTGACGCAACTCATGGCAACACATTCACTTGTGTCACACCGGTGAGACGCCGGTGCCACTTGATCCTCATTGACGCTACACCTAACTGAACGGTGCCGACACTTCGTCCGGGGGGGCCATGTAACTGGAGTTGCCTCATTTGGCTGGTCTGGCTAGACTCGCCCCCCGCTACAGGCTGCCGATATGCGTTCCGGTCGATGAGGACCGAGTGTTCGCGGTCGAGGTTCCATCGGCCGACTATCGTCTGCACCGAAAGACCGGGGCATGCCGATGGCTACCGCCGTTCTCATTCCTGCCTACAATCCGGACCCGCAACTGGTCTCTCTCGTCCGTCAATTGCAGGCCACCCGCCAGTTCCGCCAGATCATCGTGGTCAACGACGGCAGCCAGGCCGACCGCGAACCCATCTTCCGGCAACTGGCGGCTCTGCCCGAAGTCACCGTGCTGCGACACGCGGTCAACCTGGGCAAGGGGGCGGCGTTGAAGAGCGGGTTCAACTACTTCTGCTGGGCGTTGCCGGACTGCCAAGGGGTCGTCACCGCGGACGCCGACGGTCAGCACCTGGCCAGCGACATCGTCCGCGTCGCCCAGCGCCTGGAGGCCTCGCCCGACGGCCTGATCGTCGGTACCAGACAATTCCGCGAAGAGGTCCCCCTGCGAAGCCGTTTCGGCAATCTCGCCACCCGGTACATGTTCCGCGTCCTGGTGGGGGCCAAGCTTTCCGATACCCAAAGCGGTCTGCGCGGCATTCCGCGGAGCTTCGCCCGCGAGCTGATCGGGCTGAAGACCGGCCGATATGAATTCGAGCTCGACATGCTGCTGCAATGCAAGCACAACAACATCCGGATCATCGAGCAGCCGATCGACACGGTGTATCTCCACCGCAACCAGTCCTCGCATTTCCACCCGATTCTCGATTCGCTGAAGATCTACTACGTCTTGCTGCGATTCATGATGGCCTCGCTGCTGACCGCCACGGTCGACTACCTGGTGTTTCTGCTGGTTTACGGCGCCAGCTCGAACATCCTGCTCGGGCAGGCGTGTGCCCGGTCGGTTGCCACCGGTGTGAACTTCCTGCTGGCCAGCCACGTCGTTTTTCGCTCCAGGGAGCGGGCGCTGCGGACCTTGCCGAAATTCCTGATCCTGGTGGCCACGATGGGAGCGATCTCCTATGCGCTGATCCAGGCCGTCGTGGGGGCGTTGGGCTGGAACGTGGTCAGCGCCAAGATCGCCTCCGAGCTGATCCTGTATCTGGCCAACTTCCTCATCCAGCGGGACTGCGTGTTCACCTACCGTTGCCAACCATCAGCCACGCCAGCCGCGGCGGTGGTGCCCGCGCCCCTGCGAAGAGCGGCATGACCGTGGCGGGGTGGGTGGAGTGGATAGTGGGTAGTGGATAGTGCATAGTGGAAGGCGAGGAGCGCTTCATGCGAACCCTCAACCCTCAACTCTCAACTCTCAACCCTCAACTCTCAACTCTCAACCCTCAACTCTCAACTCTCCACTCTCACCCTCCAACCCCCCGGCCTCCTTGGGGCTCGCCGCCGCTCGACCGCGGCCACCCCAAACCGGCCACCGGGGCGGCCACGGATTGGGACCGGTACTACCGGCGGCCGTTCCAAGCGGCACGCTTGACGCGCAAGATCACCGCGGCGAACCTGCTCGGGCAGATCCGCCGCTTTGTCCGCCCTGCGCCGGTGATCGTCGAGCTGGGCGGCGCCGATAGCTGCTTCTTCGACCTGATCCGCAGCCGGATTCGCCCCAGCCAGTATCACGTGCTGGACAACAACCAGTTGGGCCTGGACCGATTCCGGCGCCGCATCGGGGACGCGCCGAACGTGTTTGCCGGCAATCAGGACGTGCTGCGGCTCTCGTACCGGGTGGAGGCCGACCTGGTGCTGAGCGCGGGGCTGATCGAGCATTTTGATCCCGAAGGCACCCGCAAGGCCGTGGCCGCCCACTTCGAGCTGCTCAAGCCCGGCGGCATCGCCATCATGACTTTCCCCACTCCCACCCTGCTGTACCGGACTGCGCGTCGGCTGGCGGAGCGGACCGGGATGTGGATGTTCCCCGATGAGCGCCCCCTGCGACTGGCGGAAGTCGCCGCGGCGGGGCAGCCGCACGGCAGAATGCTGCTCAGGAAACTCATCTGGCCGATCGTGCTGACGCAATACTTGCTCGTCTGGCAGAAGCGATAGCAGCGTGCGTCGTTAGGGAGATTGATGATTGATCTGGACTTTTGCAAACTGCTCCCCTCCCCCTCTGGGAGAGGGGCAGGGGGTGAGGGCTTGGTGAAGTCAGGCAAACAAGGCAACCCGTTTTCGCAGCCTGTTGCCCTCACCCTAACCCTCTCCCAG
>Ga0315277_10005248_pt1 | contig 17129 bp, 26 predicted proteins | sample YL17G05_15_MG_FD_203695 | JGI IMG/M metagenome (GOLD analysis project Ga0315277, IMG submission 203695) | Sediment microbial communities from Yellowstone Lake, YNP, Wyoming, USA - YL17G05_15 | ecosystem: Environmental > Aquatic > Freshwater > Lake > Sediment | place: USA: Wyoming | collected... | reverse complement strand
CCCCTTATTTCTTTTATAGAAGGAAAAGGGGGTTAATTCTTGTACATATAAAGCGTACATCACTTTTTAACGTACAGATTATACGAACAGAAATTAACCCCCTCTTACTCCCGTTAAGGGATAACCACCTAAAAACGGCATACTACGTACGTTAACTCAAATCCATTGCGCTGCAGCCATTCTCATGGCCTCTCAATAAGTCCCCTACCTAAAAACTAACGCCAAGACTACATTTTTTTGAAGTACTCCTCATATTGTTCGGCATATACGAGCGCACAAGTATAAGGTTCGACGTAGCGGCACATGGAACCAGACGGATTGCACACGCGATGCACTTGATTACCGTGTAAATCTTCGCCAAATTCGATAGTGGTTTCGTTTGGAAAAGTTTGCATTACTTCCATTTCGGTTTTTTGTTGACTCGTATTAGTATAGTAGTAACAAGATTGTTGTACAAAAGTGGGCCAGTACGTAAGTCGCGGCGGAAAACAATATTACAAAGGCGATGACGGAAAGCTTTATGCAAATTTTCGGGATGCAAATCTTTCAAATTCGCCAGCAGATCAAGCTATTAGGGGGATTGGCCAAGGATTTGGCTACGTTGGTGGCGTACTGCAAGATGTTTTGAATGCACAAGGTGGCCCCAGCTGGACAGGCCGTTCTGCGGCTGCTTTGGACCGTGGTTTGGTAGGGAATCCATCTGTGGCGGGGTGGGCGCAGGCACCTGGTCGCCCCGAAGGAACGCAAGCCATTCTTAATAGAAAACCCGTTCAGTGGGCCATTGAAAATGGTAAAGGGAGTTGGGTTCGCGACTATCAAAACGAAGGGGAAATAGAACGGGAGATCTTGGCGGAGCAAGCAGCCAAACGCACAGCCGGCCAACCTCTTGATTTAAGCGGCGCACCTCCTGCACCAGTTCTTCCCGCCCCAATCACCAGCCCAAACACGACCTTCCAGAACGCTGACGACGAGTACAACCGTCTGAAGTCCCAGTTCGGCGGCGCTACTGGCGTGTCCCAACTTGCTGGGATGTCTTCCCTGCCCACAGGCTTCACTCCTACTGGCGGGAAACAAGCGGCAGGACTGAAGGATTATTACGCAGCTCAGCAAGAAGTAGGTGAGCGGAACATTGGTGAGATCACAAGCGCCCTTGCCGCTTCGGATCCTCGCTATCAGAAGGGAGGAGCATTTGAGAAATGGGCCATAGCCAACCCAGACCTGGCAATGCGTGAGTTCAACAAGAAGTTCCCTACTGGCGCCCCAACCCAAGGTCCTAGCGACGATGCAATTCGTGCTGCCATCAGTGGCGGTAAGTTCTACCCGTCTGAAGGAAGCCCCTCACCTGTTACAAATCCTCCTGACTTTGGCACCCCAGCCAACGGTGTACCCGCTGACCCGAGGATTCAAGGTAGGGCAGTCAGTGCTCCTTACGACGCCGCACAAGCTATGGCAGCTCAGAAAACCGCAGGTGCCACTGGGATGCCTCAATTCCAGACAAGCCAACCACAACCTCCCGGCAAAAATTATCTCGATGCTTTCAGGAACACCCCCTGGAGCGAAGCATTTGTCAATACCTTAGGCGGCATGGCAATACGCAAACTACAAGGTCTTTAACTAATGAACCCAATCCAGACAATGGAAATTCGTTATGACCGTGACAAACCATCTCGGGCTGTAACTTTACCTTATTTTCCGGGTCAAGACAGCTCAGAAGTTGTACCAATGTGGTCTAACGCAATAAATAAAGCACAGAAATGGCAAGAGGCATCTGCCGGTCGTCAAGATTACTTCCAATCAGGGACTGACATCCCCACCTTCAGTACAGGTTCTGGTGGTGCGTTTGCTGCTGGATCTGATTTCCCAGGGCAAGGCTTTGATTACCAGTACCAAAGTCCAGCAATGGTTGCAGGCTCCCCAAGTTTTGATATGAACAAACCGTACATCCCCGGGCAGCAGGACTATACTGGAATTCCTAACGCAACTCCGGAGATGCTGCGTCGTCTTCAGCAGCGTAAGATGGTCAACCCTGGTGGGCAAGAACTACCTGGATTTCTTAAACCGGTTTAAAAATGCCAACCCAATTGATCAAACGGTACCTCGAAGAAGTTGCCCGCTGGATTCGTAACGATCCGGAATACGACGACTTTGAGTACGGAACCGAACCCATTCGTGGTGATCGAACTTGGTGTAAAAGGTGTGAGACGTGTTCTTGTAAAATAAAGAAATCAGAAAACAAAGAGTAGCAAAAAGTGTCTCAAACCCGCGCACAACTGCTTGATACCAGTGTATTGCCACTTCCTATTGCTGCGGGCAGCGCTTCAGCACCTAGTATTTATTACGTAGCAGATCCTTCAACAGGCATTTACTTTCCCAGCAGCGGACAGTTTTCTATTACCACAGCGGGAACACAACGTTTATATATTAACGCAGATGGACAAGTTGCATTGTCACTCGGAGGCACTTCTGGCGCCCCAGAGCCTTGGCCAATAGCAGTTGCGACAGGCACCAAGCCAACGCTAACACTGCAAAACTGGGAATACCAGTGTTTAGTTCTTACTGATAAACCTGCCAGTTCAGGCGTTGTGCAAAGGTATGGAACAATTGCCAGTGCAAGGTACAGCCCCAGTCATAAAGCTTTCACTGTACTAGGCATGGGTGATAGCGGATCAGGACGACAGATATATATAGGCGGGGGCGGCTGGGACACGCCAGATGCAACTGACATTAACTTTTACACTGCACCTACCTACACGGAGACTGATAATACAGGCTTATTGCGGATGTACATTGACCCCGCAGGTAATGTAGTAATTGATGCCAACTCAACTTCGTTTGCTGGTTATCCAATACGCCTACATGTTGCAGCTAATGGTTCAGACTATTACCAGATGGTTATTAGTGGCTATGGTAACAATGCGAACGGAGGTTATTTATCACTTTATCAGACAAGAGGCGCTACTTCGAATGCAGATGGTGCAGTGTTATCAGGCGATACTCTAGGCGCAATTCTCTTCTCAGGAAACGTTGGAAGTGGTGGTCTAGATGATGCTGGATTTGGTGCTTCTATTTACGGATATGCTGAAGCAAACTGGACATCATCTACAAACCGTCCAGGTTATTTATCATTTGATACTTCTCCAGGCACTACTGATCCAGTAGAGCGGATGCGGATTACTGCTGCAGGCATTGTGCTTGTAGGTACTAGCTCTGCATCTGGTAGTTCACTACTGCAAGTCAATAGTGATGCACTAATCAACGGCATCACAGTTGGTCGTGGCACTGGCGGGGTTTCAACCAATACGGCAGTTGGTAATAATGCGCTGTTATCTAATACTACTGGAGCCTTCAACACTTGCATTGGTTACCAAGCCGGACAATCGTTAACCACCGGCAACAACAACACCATTATTGGCTCGATTGCAGGCACCGCAGGTCTTAGCAATACCGTCATCATTGGAGCAGGTACTGCTGAAAGGCTGCGGATTGACTCCAGCGGCAACGTAGGGATTGGAACCACTACCACAGTTACCGACGCTGATTGGAGCGCAGGATCAAAATATTTGAAAGTAACAAATACAAATAATTATGCTGTTCTTCAACTTAGAGATACAGCCTTTTCAGGATCGTTATTTTTAAGTTCAGCAAGTACAATTGATCCAGATGCTTATCTTTGGGTTCAAAGTTCAGATTTTCAAATAAATTTAGTAAATAACAATAATCTTAAGTTTCTTACAAATAACTCTGAACGGATGCGCATCAACACAGCAGGTGCGCTTGCTTTTGGTGGTAGTGGCAACACAGGTACAACAGGACAGGTACTAACAAGTCAAGGCTCAAGCGCAGTCCCACTCTGGGGGAGCGCTGTTACTGCTGGCACTTCTGTAGTAACGACCAGCGGTGCAGCAGTTGACTTCACTGGCATCCCAAGTTGGGTAAAACAAATAGTGGTACTGTTTGATTTAGTTAGTACAACTGGAACTTCTCCAATAGAAATCCGATTAGGTTCGTCTGGCGGATTTGGCCCTACTACGTATAACAGCAGCTGTCAGCGTTCAGGTTCTGGGGCCTTTTCCACCACTGGTTTAATAATTGATAGCAACAATGGCGCCACTCTATCCAGGGCTGGTGCGGTCATTATTTCCAATATCAACTCAAATACTTGGGTTTCAAATGGAAGCATGGCAATGAATGCAGGTACTGGCATCGACACCAACGCTAACGGCGGTAGGGCCAACCTTTCTGCGGTATTGACGCAAGTACGAATTATCACTCAAGGTGGCACTGATACTTTTGATGCAGGCCGCGTAAACATTATGTACCAATAACAATCATGTCAGTGCATCTCACAACCCCACCCCCTAACACCAGCACACCGAGTGCTAAATCAACTAACCACCTCCACAAGCGATAACCATGGAACGCCTTGAAATGAATCTAGAAACCGGAAAATTTTCGGTAATTCAGTGGACTGAAGAAGAGATTGCTGAGTTTGAAGCGCTTCAACAACAAGAAGAGCTTGCTCCTGATCCGACACCAGCCGAAAAATTAGCAGCAGCTGGGTTGACCGTAGAGGAATTAAAAGAACTCCTGGGACTCAGTTAACATCTAAACTCCAAACAATAACCTACAAAGACGTTAGAATGGTTATTCAAGTTAAAATAGGTTGATCAGGACGGTACGACCATGCCTTATATTGGAACGCAGGTAGCATTAGGCAATTACCGAAAGTTAACTAATCTTGCTAGCAGTTTTAACGGCGTTACTACTGCCTTCACGCTATCTGTACCCCCTGGAAACCCCGCAGATTACGTAATACCTACATCCCCTTATCAGTTAGTAATTTCAGTTGGCGGCGTTATTCAACAGCCCGATACTGACTACACGATCAGTACTAGTACCATTACTTTTACAACAGCACCACCAGCTGGCCTATCTTTTTTTGGTTTAGTTTTAGGAGATGCCTTAAACACAGGAACACCAAGTGATGCAACGGTTTCAGCAGCAAAATTAAATCCAACCGGTGCCTTGACCGGCCAGACTTTTTCTCTCAACGCCAGCAGCCAATTTGAGCTTGCCTTTGCTGCTGGGGCATCTTACTATCGCCTCAATGCCAACTTAGCTGGCGCAAACGTCTCCACCGCACAAAACATCTTTAATGTCGGTGTAACGCTTGCAGCAAGCACAGTTTACGAGTTTGAAGGTGTTTTTGCTTTTAGCAAGGCAGCAGGAACTACATCACATACTGTCGGCCTAGGGTTTGGCGGCACTGCTACCTTGAACAATATTGGCTATCTTATTTCAAAAACAAACGGTGCGACTTCCGCTACTGATCTTAGCGCCGCTGCCAGCATTATTTATGCCAATGCAGCAACTTCTACTCCCGTAACGTCTGCAATTACCGCTGCCGCACAGTATCTTCAAGTCAGGGTTAAAGGAACAGTTTCAACCAACGGAGCGGGCACTTTTATTCCTCAATACACTTTAAGTGCTGCCCCAGGTGGTGCGTATAGCAGCGTACAAGGATCTTTCTTTAAGATTGCACCCATCGGCGTTGCTGGTGGCAACTCATCTCAAGGCACCTGGAGCTAATACTTTAGCTTCCTCCATGTTAAAAATAGTTAAAAAACCAGTCATAGTTGGACTAATTATTGTCATAGTGATTGCAATCTTTGTATGTTTAAAAATAAATAAAACTAACCTATGGAAACTATATACAAGTCTTCAATCACAGCCAGGAAGTAATCAACAAAACAATTTACCCAAAAAGATTGCGGCAGACGTGGACAAAGCTTTAGACGCTTATAACCAACTAGAGGGGAACAGGGGACAAGTCAGCTTGCCAAAACCGATCTACAGTGAAAAACCAATCGACAACACGCTTTGCTACACAGAAGCATGTAAAGCATTGGGCGGAGAAATGCGGCTGTGCTCGCCGTGGGTTAAAAATTGCCCAACAACAAAGCCTCCACTGGCACTAAACTAATAGGTAAAACAATAAGCAAACATGGACATTATTTTGCACCTGGGCGGTAATTTAGACCGCACTTACAAAGCTGCTGAGATTGCTAAGCAGCTTCCGCTTACAAAAATTATTGTCAGCTCGGAAGGAGGCATCAATCAAGTATTAGATATTTACAAAAAAGAAGGCATAACCCAAGATCAACTTGATTTAGATTTTACCGCTTGGGATACAGTAACAAATTTTACAGAAACAAAAGCCAAGATTAAATTATATCGACCCAAAAAACTTTATGTAGTAACCAATCAGTTTCACATGCTTCGCTCAATGGTTATTGCCAATATTTGCTATTTTAACAACAACTTAGAAATAATTCCATGCAATGTGCCTAATTTTTCTGACAGAAAAGAATCAATAAGTTTAATTCTTGGCGATGCGGTGCGGGCAGGTATTTGGAGAGCAACAAAGCATTTAATGTACGACGCAAAAGTAAAAGCTGAACGCTGGCCCGGCGTCCTAGCAGAGGAACAAGCTGCTAAATCCTATTGTTGGTAATTTTTAACAAAAAGAAACCCCTAGTTGAAGGGGACTAGGGGTTTCTTCATCCATACCACGTCAGGAGACAGTGGAACCTAAATTCTACTCCTCTTCTTTACCTTCCGCCAAGATCGTTGGATAACTCTTAAACTTCTGGTCCGAGCCGCGAATTGCAATCCCCTTAAAGAAGGGTCTACCGTACTTGCTAAAGGTAGAAACGGTATCCATGCCTAACTGGTTACGGCAGCAATCCATCAGCAGGTTGATAAACCGCTTCTGCCCGACCGCCTTGGAGCCAGTATCCTCAGCAAAGGAACAGTAGCTGGGGTACAAGTGGCTGCTGCTGTTGCAGTACCGCTCAGTTGGACCACCATTCTGCTCCCTTGGCGCCGGGATCTTCTTGCCAACTGCTGAGACGTGCTTCTCATCGTAAACACATTCCGATTGAAGCCACTCAATCAAGTTGTTGCTGTTAAGAAGAATGTTGTTCCGCACCTTCCGCAACGACGGAACCAGTTCCTGGGTGTCCAAAAGGTAACGGCGCATGTCCTGTTCCGACATAGCCAGAACCCAGTTCACTAACCCAGGTAAATAATCCTTCCAAAGACCACTGATGTGACCCTTGTCGATCTTGATCATGTCTTTGGCTTCACTACTCTTGTTATATAAGGACCTATTAAACTCGATTGTGAGGCGACGACGGCTCAAACCAGACGTATTATCCGTGGTTTGGATCGGCTCGTTGGCAGCCACCATGACCATGCCGGTGTAAACAAACGGCTCACCAATACTCTTCAGCTTCTCCTCGTAACGGAGGGAGTCACCACCGGTCAGCGCTTTAAAGGTTTGAGCAGAGCCACCATATCGCTCCGAATCATTGATCAGCGTGAGGCGCTTACCTTTGATCGAGGAAAGCTCGAACCTACTCTGCTCCAACTGGTTGAGGGTAGTACTGGCAAAGTTACCGCAACCAACGAGAGCACAGCAGAGGTTGGCAAAGGTGGATTTACCGCGTCCACCAGGACCGATAACCTCAAGGAATCGCTGGATTTCGTTGCCTTTACCGACGAGACAGGAACGAAGCCAGGCCCGCAAAACTTGAACCCGAGCCTCATCTCCATACTGGGTACGGAACAACCACTCAGTAATAGGACCGGGATCAGCAGTAGGATCATATTTGAAATCTAGCCCCCAGGTAATGTAATTATCCGGGCTGTGCTCCACAAATTCGTCAGTATCCAACTCGAGAACACCATTTAGGAACGCGAGGCGTGTCGGATCATTGCACCAATCGTAGTGAGCGATGTGCCCCTCCAACAGGGAGGTGACATCAGAAATCAAGTTAGTGCTGTACCCGTTAGGGAGGTTCAGGTTTTCCAGCTGGAACTGAACCTGCTGCTTGAAATCCTTGCTGTGGTCTTGTTTATTCCAAACACCACGGTGCTTTTCGTACTGCATGAAGACATCGAACTTAGCGTCATACCGCCAGCCCAGCTTCATAAACATGGGCATGATGAAGTTGGCAATCTCAGAAGAGGGTGGGTTGCGTGAGCCTTTTTTGCGGCCCATGAAGCAGCTACCATTACCGCTGTCTTCATCGTCCTCGTCTTCACCTTCTTCGCCGTACCCAAACTTCTCTCCTAGACGCCGATTAGGAAATAAATTCTGAGGTCCTAAGTGCATTTCAATTCCCATCTCAGCCATATCAGCTGCAACTCGCTTCTGTATAACCTCCAGATTAGGAACCTCAAACCCACCAAGATTGACGTAACCATCCTCCTTGGCCTTAGCCCGTAAAGTCTTCAAACCTCTTGCGCCCTCTGGGGAGTGACCACCTGGCAGACGTTCAAAACTGCCCCATTTCTCCTCACAACAGCCATCTTCAAAGTGAGAAGATTGGGCAGACCATTCAATCCAGTCATTAAGGAGCAGGTCATCAATCTGGTGAAGGGCCATCCCGACGGCAACCCACTCCTCATAATCATCAGCCCGCTCGTGGTTTAGCGTGACGAGGTACTCCCTAGCCTCCTCAAGGATGGATTCCTTCTGGAACTCACTGTCCTCTTCGTAGTTAAGGTTGATGCTCTGAGCAACAAAAATCCCAGGTGTAGCAACGTTCCGTTTGCGGTACCGACTGGAGGGATAAGCCTTAAAGATCTGCTCGTACAACCAATCCGGCATCTCCGGCAGATTTTTACACCACTCAAAACCGCCGTGAGGTGTGGTGCGGTACCCATCTGTTTCGGGGTGGGCACCCATCAATGCCCCTTGCCTGCTCCTCCAGAGGATTTCCCATGGAGCCTTATCAACTTTCAAGGTCGCCTTATCTGGCAACTGCTGAACCCTGCTGGACGGAACCCGGAACACCATCCGGAACCGACCGGGCTTCCCACTGCCGATGGTGAGGGTGGGAGGAAAGATTGAATCAATGGGCCCACCACCCAAAGCTTCGATAGCTGGGATAGCCTCCTCGCCATCCACGTCAACCATGATCAGGGCAAGCTCGTTGCTCCACTGACCGCAAAGGAGTCCAACACCGGTAGCCCGGCCTTCATCCAACTCCTTCCGAATTTCTGCTACGGTTTTCGGATCGGAAGTCCAACCTGGGAGGTAAGCTTTCTTCCCGCGCAAGGGAGTCAGGGGAAAATCAACCGGCAGCAGGTCCAGGTTGATCTGCCCTGGAGTAAGGTGTTTTTGAGGCGGTGTGGGCTCAGGCGCTGCGGTTGTCACGTTTCTTTACGTCGCTCGTTAGGTAGAAAACACCAGGATCACCATAGCCCAGATCCGCTGATCTGGGAAGGGAAGAGACCCTGTTGTTGTGTTCCTTCACCTTACGGTGCACAACCTTGTATCAGGCGTCGCCGTCGATCAACTCGAGGTCGATCTTGTTCTGAGCGGGAAGGATCTCGGAGTAATACTTGGCTACGGCTTCCAGCCATTTGTCCTTGTATTTCTGGATGGTGCCACCCTGCACAGCAAAAACCTGGGACCGATCCTTGGTAGCAACAAAGATCATCAAGATTTCCGGGAAGATGTTGACCGTGTGCTCCAGGGCTAGGGCATAAGCGCCCATCTGCATCATGCACTTCTGGTACTTCATGAAGCCAGCACGCTTCATACCGTACTCAGATTTCAAAGTTTCAGGTCCTGGCCACTTGGCGTAATAAGGACCGTTGCTGGTTTTGAGGTCACCAAGAACGACCTTACCCTTGTATTCGGCCACGATATCTGGTGCGCCTGCCCAGCCCCAGTTCTCCTCTTCATTTACACCTGGGTGCCAAACACGGCTAATGCCGTCACCACCCATGGTCCAAGCGAAGTCATCGATATTGACAGGGTTCTCAGCCCAAACAACGCGCTCAAGCTTGTCCAAGTTTTGAGGAAGACCATCCCAGAACGCAGCAATCTCATCATCATCGATGACGGGATCCTTATTAGTACCGAGTAGGTACTCCTCCATCAAGCTGTGAACCCTGGTACCCCTGGCGGCAGCAGCTTCACGCCCACCAGGATTTTTTGCGGCCCAACGTTCTAACGCAGCCTTGTTCCCGCCAGTCGCTGACAGGATTGTTGTGACAGAAGGTAGTGCACCGTATGGAGTCTTGTAGTGACGACTCCCGTTAATTGTTAAGCGGGTATCGCCGTCAGATCGATAATCCAAGAACTGCTCATACGATGCAGACCGAGAATAAGGTGTATAAATTTTGCGCTCCAGTTCTTCTCTTGACAGAACTACTGCAGGAATTTTAAGCACTGCAGGGGACATAGGGGTAACTCAGTTCCTTAGAAGATAGCAGATTTCCTTGACACAACAAGGAATTTCAGCGATTCACTGGGACTAAACTAATGAAAAACTATTTGTGCGGGTCGTTGTCTGAGGTTGTCGGGCGTCACGTTATTGCTGAGTTGTTGGGCGGTAACCCGAACCTACTTAATGATGAAAGGTATCTCAGGGCTGCGTTGAAAGAAGCTGCAGAACGAGCAGGTGGCACTGTTCTTGACGTAACCTCCCATAAGTTCACACCTCAAGGAGTGACTGCACTGGCTCTCTTGTCAGAATCTCACATCTCGATTCACACCTGGCCCGAACACGGCTACTCCGCAGTTGACGTTTTTACCTGCGGAAGCCACACCAATCCCCAGCTGGCGTGCGATTTCCTGAAGAAATCTCTGGAATGCACTGGTGAGTCAGTAAAAGTTTTGGAACGCGGTACTGCTGTCGCTTAATCCGTGCTACCGTGTGTCTGGGTTTTTCCTGACCACCCATGACTAAAAGTAGCAGGGGTCGCTTAGCACAGGTCGCCCCATAAAACCTGGCTCCGTACCTTCCCGGATGGAGGACGTCTTGCTCACGACGCACGGTGAGTCCAGCGGTGGTGGGACCCGCAGCCTCAGTTCCTGTTTGCAAGCAGGAGTCAACTGAAGCGCAAGTCCTGGGCTAGTCACCCAGGCAACCCTTAATCTTGATCTGTTTCCGGGGGCCGTTCGTTGTAGTTAGACGGAGGACCCGCCTCTGGATGAGGACGGAACGCATCGTCCACCGTGGCAGCAAACTGCATGTTTTGGTAGTAGGCGACGTTTGTTTGCACCTTGGCATAGATTTCAAACGAAGCCTTGATCGCGTCATCCGGTCGCATGGCCAACTTGCTGTTCGCCATCAACCCAGCTGTCAGCACACAGATCGCCAACTCCTGGGGGTGATTGATGAATGAACGCAGCGACCTTCCATTGTCGGTAAAGGAACCGAGCAGATCGACTAGGTCAGAGGCGTAGTTGTGTTGTTCAGCCATCTTCTTCTTCATCTGGATCTTTGACCCAGTACAACGTGCTGTAGGTTTTTTTAATCAGCGGCTCCAGCAACCCCTCATCTTTGAGAGCAGAGATGCGGCGATTGATGGTCCGGTGATTTTTTTGGAATTTCTTAACAATGTCTGTGATCGGAATAAGGACCAGGTAGCCACCTTTGAAGGGTGTTGCCTCCTCCAAAAGGTACTCATGAATCTGGTAGGCCAGATCATCCATGAGGTCTGTCATTACTGGTCTTACCACCCTGGCCCTATTCCCTTTATTCAGACTGCACCTGATTCTACGGCCTGCAACCCTGCTGCTGTTGGGTCGGGACAACCGGCTTCCTTCCACTTCAGGACACCCTTCTTGGCTGTTTCCAAGTCCATGGTCCAGCAGGGCTCAAAGTCTTCAGACCGTGGAGCACGATACAAGACGTGGTGGGTGTTCCCGTGGCGCAAGGACTTGATTTCGTAGTCCTCGAACATGATGGAATCTAGGATTTCAGAAGGACCGCCCTTGTACTTTGCGCGGACTTTCATAACGAAAGGAAGAATAACAACGGATTTAGTTTAGGGCTGTTCACCTGGAGCGGAAACCGTTTAAACTGAGCAAACGTAAGCAGTAGAGCCGTGGCAACCGTTATTGAGTCAGATCTAAATAGGTATGAAGTTGTCAAGGTGTTGAATCCTGACAATACCAAGTTAAGCGTGCAGTTGTCAGACACCTCCATAACCAGTAAAGGGCGCCTTAGGACCTCTCAACCAGAAACCATATTTTTTAATACTTTTCAGTACGGGACTGAAACCGATGTTTGGGAGACATCAACAGTTAGTGGCGGCACCGCAACGCACGATCCAGCAATCAGCGGAATTGATATGGCGGTAACTTCAACAGCGGGGTCTGAAACTATTCGGCAAACGCGCAACGTTATGCGTTATGTCCCAGGAAGAACATCTACTCTTTCTTTTGCGGTACGTTATCAAACACCAGTTACAGGAATTCGTCGTCGAGTTGGCCTGTTTAACAGTAGTGATGGGTTTTATTTTGAAGATAACGGTGGTGATTATGCCTGTGTAATCATCAATAGTAATGGGGGTTCACCAACTATCACACGGGTATCACGTGCTAATTGGAACGGTGACAAGCTAGATGGCACAGGCCCTAGTGGTATCGTTGCCGACCCGACCGCACAACAGTTGATCAGTATGGACTATGAGTGGTACGGTGCGGGACAAGTTATTTTTCAGTACGTAATCAATGGACAAGCAATTGTTATACACACTTTTAACAACGGAAACATCATTCAATCTCCCTGGTGTAAGACACCGTTTCTCCCGATTCGTTGTGAACTTAAAAATGTAACAGGTGCGGCAGGAACACACCACTTATATCAAGGTTCTAACTCTCTGCTTACGGAAGGCTCAACCGCTTACTACGGTGTTGCACAAAGCCAGATGACTACCGTTTCAGGAATAACACTAGCCCTTGCAAATACTTTTTATCCTGTATTAAGTATTCGACTTAAATCTACTGCGCTACAGGGTATTGTTTTGCCAACATTTTTCCAAGCAGCAACAACTGATAACACTATTCTTTTTTATAAGTTTATTAAAAACACAACTCTTACGCAAGGTACCTGGACTGCAATGCCAGACTCCAATTCTTTTGTAGAATACCTTGAGTCACCATCTTCAGGAACAACTGCAATCAGTGGTGGAACAGTTATGGACAACGGAATTATTTCAGGAGGAGGAGGAACTGGTATTCGTCTAGACAAGGACACTGTTTATCAAGTTGGGCGTGGTTCCCTGGGCACTGTTAGCGACACGCTGACTCTTGCTGTGGCTACATCAAACACTAATAAAACAGCAATTGCAGCAATGACTTGGATTGAGCAGCGTTAAAAATTAAGTAACCACCCTTTTCCACCCCAGCCGCAAGTTGCCGTAATCCTGTGCCTCGGTGCAGGGTTTTACCTTGCCACACACCTCGCACGAAGTCGTCTTATATGTCGAGAAGTGCGTCTCTGGGCCGACGTATTCGCCACTAAAGTCGTACCACAAGCCAAACTTAGAACCGCAATCCGAACAAACCGCCTTGGGCTGACGACCACTAGGATCATCTTTCTGGAGCACAGCTTCTACAAGTGACTCCTCCATTGCTCGAATCTTATCCAGCATGGAGTCGATGCGTGCATGATCTGCGCGATCAATGTTTAAGTTTTCGATTGATCTCTTACGATCCGCTTCTGCTGCCCTGCTAGCTGACATCAAAAGAATCGGACCAGTGTAGCCAGCCAGAAAGCTATAACAGAGGTTGAGAGCAACAAATGGATAAGGATCAAACTTTTTGGACTTAGGCGCGTGAACATTCCAAAGAATCCAGAAAGCAGATATTGTCGTCAGTATACCAACAAAGCGCCACGTGCCAATCTGACTGGAAACAATATCAGATAGTTTTTCACCTAACTTCACAATAAAAATCCACCCATACTTCTATTGTAGTAGGGGCGGATCTGTTCTCTATTTGCGAATAGAGATTATTTCAACGTCAGGGCTGCGTGCTCGGCCCAAGCCGGGACCAAGTATCCAAAATCCCTGGCCTCAGTACAGTTGGCATGAGCGCCACACACGTCACAATCTTCAGGGTAGAAAGTTGCCACGTGGTATTCAGGACCTGAGTACTCGCCGTTTTGCCACCACTTTCCGTAGAGGCGCCCGCAACTGATGCAGACAACAGAGGGTTGATCTTGTTTTTTGGTTTTAGTTTTCATCGTTGTAAGGTTCATAAATTTGTAGCTGACAAAGAAAAGCATCAGCATCTTTTTTGGCCTGGAAGTAACCCTCAAGCCACTCATGATTGATGCTTTTTTGCCCCATGTAGGCAACGTAGTTAGTCGACAGCCTCCGGACTAAGTTCTCCTTGATTGATTTCAGATTCATTGAGTTCTACTTTGGTGAGAATGAGTGTTCCGTCAGGAAGGATGTCAAAGTTAATTTCGTCACCTTCTTTCCAATTTTGAAGCTCCGTGAGTTCATCAGGAAAAGTAAGGACACCTTCATCATCGACATCACAAAGCCAAGTCCTACGTTCAGTCATTTGCCATAGCAGCGACGTGACTGAAATAATTAGTAACTTCTTCCCTCAGGATGCTGCGCATTTCAGTTAACATGTCTTCCTTTTTAAAGTAAGTAACATAATCGAAATCATTCTCGACAATGTTATTTTCTTTCTTGTAACGAAAGTCTGCAGCATAACCAAGGGTATCGACCATGCGGAACAGCTCCTTGGTCCTACCCACTGGAGGCAGGTTGTTACAGATGATCTCCCCGTCAAGAATTTTCATGAGCGCCACCTGAGCGGCAACCTCCTGCTTGTAGGATTCGAGAAATCCCTCAAAATCTTGTTGGTAGTACTTCGACATGTCCAGAGAAATGGAGTCAAACACAGGATAGCCTCTTTAGGTGCGGGTGTCGAGCAAGCGTTGATACATTTTTACATATGAAATCTGATGATAAAATAAAAGTAAATCGCAAGAGATCCATGGATCCCGCTACTATTGCCACTATCGCCACTGTTGTTGCCGTTGGTTCTGAAATCATTGGTCTTTTACCCATCAAATCAAATACCTGGGTTCAGCTGATTCTTAATGCGTTGAAGACTTTCTTCCCCAAGAAATAGAAATCAATCACCAGCTAGGCGTTTCCTCCTCTCGTAAGTGAAACTGTAACCAGGAATAAGTTGAGATGCTGTCGGTGCCTTACCGGTGTCGGCAGCAAGCTCTTCGCGTACCCGGTCCTTGTCCGGTAGGTCCTCCTGCTTGACCTCCACCACTGCGTCATCTTTAATGCGTGTGATCGTGGTGGTCTTACGCAAACCAAACTCAGCAATCTCCTCTTCCTCCCAGCAGGAAAAATTATCCACCAGGCGAGGCTTGACCTTGCGGAACACCCCCTGGTACTTGAGCCCAGTTGGCTTGTTACTGATAAGTTCCTTTTGGTAAGCAAATTTGATGATGTTGGTCATCATCTCTTTGTTCTTCTTCCAAGCATCTAAGTTCTGCTTGATTTCGGCCATCTCACTCTCAAGAGCAGCGATGTAGGCATCACATTTCTTGATCATACCAATGACGCCATCAAACTTGCTCTCTTGACGGGAAGCCAGATCCTGTAAGTGCTTTTGCATCTTGGAGCGATCATCATCGTCCAGCTCCGGCATGTCACTAAGGAAGCCGATGTGTTGGATCTGTTCAGCAATTTGAACGTATGAAAGTTTGTCAGCCATGGTGATGTGCGTGCGTGATTGATGTGGGGCGGAAGTTTGGACAATGCCTGGGGACTTCACGTTTAATGCAGCGGGCCTAGCTGCACCCACTCTTGCTTAGCCTTTACCTTGTCCGCGCATTGGTTTTTTGCGCTGTGCGTTCCAGGAGCCGCGCTTACGGCGGCCTTGACCAATGGAAGTGCGCTTGGGAACGCCCTCCTTATGTGCAATGCCAGTGGGTGCCTTCTTGGCCATGGGTTGTGTGCGGTGAAAAACCAGTGACAGTCTAGCTTCTTTGGTTCAGGTGTCAAGCTTGTAGCTGTTGCTACTTGATTAAGGTTTGTATCAGCGTAGACTATTATCACTGCGCCAGGGGTCAATGGCATTTGATCTTGTTGAAATTCCTTTTGAAGGCGAGGAATTTCAACAGACACTAGAAGATAAGTTTTTGTTAGCAAAGATCAAGCAAGAATTAGAAAACGTTACAAGTCTTGAGGTAATGAAGGAAGGTGCTATCAAGTTGCTAGAGCTGGCTGTGATGCGTCAGACGTTCATCCGTGGCCTCGTCAAGCGGCTGGTTGACCTGGAGTGTAGTGCCATTCGGACCCGGTACAAAGAATAAAAAAAAACGGGCCCGAAGGCCCGGTGTACTATTCAACTTCGACCTTGCCTATATCCTTTTCTTCCTCTTCCTCTAGGCCTGCTTTTGCTATAAACAGGTCAAACATGCCAGCGATTACAAAGGAAAGGCTGACCACTTTTCCCATTTCATCAACCAGTTCTAGGTCCTTCTTTCCCGCTGCAATTGCAGCATCAAGAAATGCGCCATAGTTCTCAAAGAAAAAATCATATGCAATTGCTATGCGCAATACAGGTGAATTTTCTGAATCGACTTTAAACTCAAGCATTGGTTTAAATCAGAATGGTTTGTTATTAACTCAGAAGATCAAAGGGTGATTTCCCCTGTGTCTGCATCCCTGGCGCCTAACAGCGAACGAGTTCCCTCACCGCCATTGATCGGCGGGAGTGTGAAATCCACGCCCGGTCGGATAGCATTGATTCCAATTTCTTTCTCGCATTGTTCGAAGAACGGCTTAGCATAGACCGTCGGCGGACAAGTTTCCCACACGTCTTCAACGAAGTCGATATCCTCGTTATCTTTAGGGAAGAAACTTTCGATGGTTTTAGCTGTAGGAACAACCCACTGCTTGGGATAGGAAATCCAGCTCTTAGCCGAAGTGCCATAAAGTTCAGCGCCAAATGTTGGGGTAAAAATGGCAGCTGCTGATTGCTTAGGGTCAAAGCCGACGCTACCTTTTTGACCGGTAGCTTCAGCAAAGGCCGACTCCAACTGTTCAATGAACGTGCCGTAAGCATCGCAGAACATGTTGGAAGCACCCCCGTGGAGGGAGAGGATCAGCGGCTTCTTGTGAACCGCAGCTCCATCCTTGTTCACAAGGAACATGAGGATGAGGCGACGACGCTTGTAGGGGCTTGGCTTTCCAGGATTTTTTTCTTCCCAATCGTCATAAAGGAATGAGTCGCGGGGATAGATCCCTTCGATGCCAGCCTTGTCAGAGTT
>Ga0315277_10005247_pt1 | contig 17129 bp, 17 predicted proteins | sample YL17G05_15_MG_FD_203695 | JGI IMG/M metagenome (GOLD analysis project Ga0315277, IMG submission 203695) | Sediment microbial communities from Yellowstone Lake, YNP, Wyoming, USA - YL17G05_15 | ecosystem: Environmental > Aquatic > Freshwater > Lake > Sediment | place: USA: Wyoming | collected... | reverse complement strand
GACTGGATACCCGCTCCTTCGCCGAGCGCGCCGTTGATGTTCAAGACAGCTTCGTAGCGCATGTCGCTCGGCTGGACGAGCACCAAGTACGCGCATCGGCCGAACCGAGGATCCACTGCCGCGTCCAGAGACGGGCCTGTGGCGGTGACAGCTACTTTCATCGTTCTTCCTTTCCCGAGGATGACGTGGCGCCCGCCTCGGCCTTCTCCAGCTCCTGAATCCTGATTTTCAGCTCGCCCAGTGCTTGCTCAACGTTGGTGGCCTGTTGCTTCAGCGCCGCAAGCTCCTCCTCCTTGGAGAGCGCAGGCGGGAACGCGCCCGGGAACGCCGCGCTAGGTCCCGGCCATCCCATCCAGGCGCGCTGCCAACCGGGCAGGCCGGTCGCGTAGTACCAGTGACGGTGGCGCCAGCCGCCACCTCGGCCGCCACCCCGCCCCATGCCGAACCCCGGCCCTCTCTGCGGCATGTCGATCGCGGCATTGGCACCGCCACACCAGCCCATGCCTCGTCCGGTCATCGGACCTTGTCCCATTGGACCCATTCCATTTCTTCCTGGCATTTGACTTCTCCTTTCGTTCGTTCAACGAACGCATTGTTTGACTACCGACCTTTTCGTCGCTGTCCTTGCCCACGCCCACGGCCACGACCCTGACCCTGTCCTCCTCGGAACCGGTTCTGTCTGCCGCAACACCCGGGCATGGCGAGCGACGGGCCAGGCAGCCCGCCTGCGATGAAGGCCTGTACGACCTCTTCAATCTCGCCTGCCACAAACCCGAAGACCTTCACTCCGCGAGAGGTTAGCTCTCGGTGCAGCGGCTCGGAGATGGCCCCGCAGATCAGCGTCTCGACGCTGAACTCCATCAGCCGTTCGATCTTGAGGGTGGCGGTTGGCGCCTCGATGTTCTCGTTGCAACGCGCGGCCACGGTCCCGTGCTCGATCGTCAGGATCACGGCCTCCCGGCTCACGTCGAACACGGGGGAGACGCGTCCGTCCCACACCGTCAGGGCTGCTTTCATGGCGCGTCCACCTCCATGAGCCTGCCATAGGCACAAAGCGGGCCATCGGTCGGTGACTCTTCATCGGAGGCGCAATCACGAGCAAATACCGATGGTTTTGAAAGGCGGAGCGGAGAAGAACCGCGATGATGTGGTCGCTCGAACGCTACTCAATCGCGACCAACAGTTGCAGAGAAGAGACTCTCTATGCTCTTGATTCCGCCCTGTGGTGGGACCTGCCGTCTTGCTCGGGAAGCTCGATTCCGAGAAGCCGCACCTTGCGGAAGAGGGTGCTCTTGTGCATGCCCAGCTCCCGTGCGGCGGCGAGTCGGTTGCCGCCATTTCGCTCGAGGGCCTCGCGAATCGCCTGCACCTCGAGAGCCTTCACCGTCTCGATCATCTTGCGGCCACCCGCGTGGTGCAGCGAGACGGGCACGAGCTCGCCTGGCAGATGCTCGAGCTCGATCTGCCCCTCCTTGAGCAGCACGAAGGCGTGCTCGATGATGTTCTGCAGCTCCCTCACGTTGCCAGGATAGTCATGCGCTGTCAGCACCCCCAGCACGTCAGGGCTCACGCCGGTCACGCGCTTGTTCTGGACAGCGTTGAAGACCGCGATGAAGTGTTGAACGAGCAGCGGAATGTCCTCCCGGCGCTGGCGCAGCGGCGGCAAGTCGAGCTTCATGACCTTGATGCGGTAGTAGAGATCCTGCCGGAACGCCCCGCTCTCCACCAAGGTGGCGAGATCGCGGTTGGTCGCAGCAATGACCCGCACGTGTGCCTCCTCCGTGCGCGTGGCCCCGAGCGGCTCGAACTGTCTCTCCTGGAGCACGCGCAGGAGGCGGACCTGCAGGGCCGGGCTCACCTCGCCGATCTCGTCGAGGAACAGGGTCCCGCCGCGGGCCAGGGCGAAGCGGCCGGGCTTGTCCCTGGTGGCGCCCGTGAACGCGCCGGCCTTGTACCCAAAGAGCTCGGACTCCAGCAACGTGTCGGGGAGCGCGCCGCAGTTCACAGCCACGAAGGGGCCATTTCGGCGTGCGCTGAGCCCATGGATGGCGCGGGCGACGAGCTCCTTGCCCGTGCCGGTCTCGCCCTCGAGCAGGATCGTGCTCTCGCTCTCGGCGATGCGGGGCAGCACGTCGAGCACCGGGCGCATGGACGCGCTGCGGCTGACGATGTCCCCCACCTGGTAGCGGCCCCTGATCTCCTTGCGCAGCTCCTCGATGAGGCTCAAATCTCGAAACGTCTCGGCACCTCCCACCACGGTGCCGCGCTCATCGCGAAGCAGCGCGGTCGAGACGCTGATCGGAATGCGCGTGCCGTCCGAGTTAACGATGAACGTTGTCTTGTTCACGACGGCCGCGCCGGTTTCCATGGTGTGCCTCAAGGCACACTCGGTCTCGCACATGCTCGCGCGAAACACGTCGGAGCAGCGCCGGCCGATGGCGGCCTCCCGTGGAATGCCCGTGATCTGCTCGGCGGCCCGGTTGAACGATGAGACACGCCACTCCCCGTCTACGGTGAAGACGCCGTCGGAAATGCTCTCGAGGATCGAGTCGGTGGCGATCCCGGGAAGCCTTGGAGCTGCCGGCGTCTTGCTGCGCTTGCTCATCGTCACCCCACGTCAATGACCGTGCGCGATCAAAGCAATCACGCCGATGCCGGCGACAACGAGGAGAAGGTCGAGCAACGTGAGGCCCAGGCTCGTGTTCCCGCGCTGGGCGGGGACGAGATCCGCGAGGGCGACGTAGAGGAAGCCGGCAGCGGCGAACGCCAGCAGATAGGGCCCGACGGCACGCATTTGCGAGAGAAAGAGGTAGCCGAGCACGGCGCCGACTACCGAGGTCAAACTCGTTATCGCGTTGAGGAACAGAGCCCGTCGCCGGGTGTACCCGCTGTGCAGGTAGACCATGTACTCGCCCAACTCCTGTGGCACCTCGTGGGCGATCGTCGAGAGCGCCGCCGTGACGCCGAGCGCCGTCGAGTTGAGGAAAGCGCCAGCGATGACGACGCCGTCGACGAAGTTGTGGAAGGCGTCTCCCACGAGCAGGAGCGGACCTGAGCTCGCGTGGACGTCACAGTCATGCTTGTGGCAGTGCCGCCACACGAGCAGCTTCTCGAGCACGAAGAACAGGATGAGACCCGTGAGGACGACCAACGCCACCGTGGATACGGGAAGCGCCTCGGCAGCATGGGGAATCATCCCCATGAGCGCGGCACCCAGCAGCGCTCCCGTGGAGAAGCTGATGAGCCGGGGCAGGGCTTGCTCCATGAGCGACGCATGCACCGCCAGGACGGTGCCTGCGAGGAGGACCGCCACAAGACCTCCCGCGAGAGAGGATCCGAGGATCAGCAGAAAGGTCATGGCTGCCCCCCGCGCGTTCGATCGGTTTCATGGAATCGCCCGTCCGCGACCTTGCGAGTCACTCCACACGCATCGAACCAGCCGGACTTCGATGATGGGTGCGCGTCGAACTCGGGCACGTAGGGCTTGATGTCTAGGAGCGGTGTGTCGTCGAGGATGTCCACGTCAGCCACGCGGAGGACGCGCTCTTCGCGCCGCACCAGGCGAACCACGGACATGCCGATCGGATTCGGCCGGCACGGGGAGCGGGTGGCGAACAGACCGCGTTCTCGCGTGTCCCGGTACGGCACCACCCGGGGTTGGAAGGCGGCTGCTCGATCCATCCAATAGACCAGCCACACCCGCTCGAAGCCCTCGATGTCGTCCAGGGCGGCAGCAAAAGGGTCATCCACGATGACCTGCCCCTCGGCGCCCTGTGCGTAGGTCGGCTGGATGGGCGTACCCGTCGCTTCGACGAAAGGCGTGCGAATGCGCCCAATCACCCGAAGGCTGCTCTCGGTGCGGGCATGATCCTGGCCAAGCGGCAAGAGCGATATCCTCCTGTTGGCCTCAGGGATGGCCCTGGCCGTGGTGCGCGCAGGCCATGTTTGGCTGCATGAGCCTCAGAGTCCCTGCCTTGAACGCAGCAACGGTTTCCGCGACCGTCGCGAGCTCCGAGATGTAGACCTGGATGTTCACGGCGTTGAGCTTGTTGAGTGCGCCCATCCCGATCCCGCCGACGACCATGCCATCGATGTGCTCGCCTCGAAGCGACTGCAGCGGCATGCACATGCCATGGCCGTGATGCTGGTTGTTGTTGGGGATCGCTCGGCAGCTTCCGCTGTCGGTGTCCACAATCATGAAAGCCGGCGCTGAACCGAAGTGGGCGCAGGCCTGACTTCGAAGTCCCTTGTCCTCATCGACTGGAATGCAGATGTTCATGGCTACTTCTCCTCCGGGTCGGGGAAGCTGATCTCCCCCTGCGTGGTCTGCGCTTTGAAGGAAGGGGCGGTCTCCCCGATCAGCGGGATGCGCGGCATCTCTTGGTTCGTCTTGTTGTCTTCACTCATGGGTTTCTCCTGTAAAGACAGGGCGACCCGGCCTGCTCCCATGGCAGCCGTCGTCCCTTCATTTTCTCTCGTCGTCGTGCATGCGGCAGCAGCGGCGCCCCTCCGTCTGCACCGGGCCGCCCTCGATGCGCAGTGCCTTTCCATGCACGAGCGCGTCCGCCATCTTCCGGTGAGCCGACTCGATGATCCGGCTGAAGGTCGGGCGGGAGACGTTCATCTGCTCGGCCGCTTGCTCCTGGTAGCACCCGTCGAGATCGGCGAGCCGCATGGCCTCGAACTCGTCGAGGGTCATGACCACCTCTTCGAGCTCGCGCACCGGGATGCCGATCGGTTTGAAGATCGGAGCGGCTGGTCTTCCAGCGATGCGTCGACAGCAGAACGGTCGTGGCACTTCCGGGCACCTCCGCACATATTATGGACATATGTTCACAACTGTCAAGAGGCACGAGAAATCGCTCCGTTGGGCGAGGAGCCAGTAGTGGACGACGGGTACCGGTGGTTTGGGAGAGAACGCGGCCTCACCGGCGCCAGGGCTAGCCCGAAGTTCCGCCATCGTCTTCCCATGTCGGCCGCCCGGACTAGGAGCGTGTCTGAGTAATCCCCACACGCTCCTAGTAGGCCGGCTCCGCCGGCCAAATTCCTTAGGATTTCTTACGAACACCCCGCGCGAAGCGCGGTTACTAGGAGCCCGTTCGCGATTACTCAGACGGGCTCCCAGCGAAGCTCCGCCTCAAACCGCCGAGTCGAACCGGTTGGTGCTCGGAGCTTCGCTGGGAGCCTCGCTTTCAGTTGGCCCCGCTCAGGCACCCCAACGCGGGTGCCGCGTTGGGGACCCCGCCGAAGCGCGGAGCCCGACATCTTCCACGGCCGCCCGCGACGCGTCACATTCGGTCTCACACACGCAACCTGTCGAAACGGGGCCCCGGAGGGGCCCTAAGACAGCTTCCAAGGCGGTCCGTGAAAACGTGCTTCAATCCTCACGACTCCGGCCTTGGAAGATGTCTCGGTGCAGCTGATCTTCGATCGGCGCGTCACCCGGCGGACACCGGGGCGCTTTCGCACGCGGGTGCTGACGGAGGGCGTGACCCCGTCGCTGCACGTCGACTACGCCGTCACACTGACGGAACTCCACGCGAGATGTCGCTCGCGCGTGAGGTACAGCAGGTACTCCTGGACCTGAGTCCCATCGAGCGTGTCCGGCGCCCGGTGATGGTACCGCGCGAGGTCTGTGAGGGTGGCGAGGTACAAGGTCTGGGTGGACGCCGAGAACTCTCGCAACTGCATCTCGCGCACCATGCGGTCACGCAACGCTCCCATGAGAGGCCTCCGTGCTGAAGAGGGACGCGACGCTCACCACGAGCGTCAGACGGAGGACACGGTGGCGCAGGTGCTGCGGTGCGGACGAACGGCCTCAGGCGGGCGTTGATCAGAGAGCACAAGCGACCGCGGAGTCGGGTGGCGCGAGGAAGGGCACCGCGAAGCGGTTTCGTTCAATACCGGCTTTCCACTTCTCAGGTCGTCGAGCAGCGTGCGCTCGCGCGACGCCAGGGAGTCGGCCTCGCGCTGGAGCGTTTCGATCCGCGCGGCGGCCCGGCGGGCCAGGGCCGTGGCCTGTGACGGGGCGGGCGACTGGGCACAGCCGGTCGGCGCCGGGAGGACGCAGGCCGCGAGGGCGGCGGCCCGCACCGCGCGAGGGTCCGCCCGTCGGCCGGGCGGGCATCGCGGCCATCGCGGTGTCGGCTGTGGTCATAGCGTCAGAACAGCGGCTTCCCGTCCATCAGCTTCGGGACAGCGACGCCGAAATACTTGAGCACGGTCGGCGCGATGTCGACGATGTTCGGGTTCGTGGCCGTCAGCTTGCGGTTCGAGATGAGTATCCCGGGAATCGTCTGATAGTCGAAGCCGCAGTGATCGCCGCTCCACTTGCGCATGTTGGGGTAGACGATGTCGCCGGGCGGCGACCCGCCAAGCGTGGTCTGCCACGACACGCGGTAGCCGTCGTTCATGCCGACCTGCAGGTCCGGGGCGTCCTTCAGGAACTCGCCGGAGTAGATGTCGTCGCGCTTGTAGACGTTGCTGACGATGCGCGCGCCGGTGTGCGGGTCGGTCATGGTCATCAATCGGGCGGCGAGCTCGTCCACGACCCGAGCGTAGTCGGCCGGATCGACCGCGCCCTGGCCTTCGCGTCCTTTCAGGTTGATGAAGATCTGGCCGAGGCCCATGGCGTAGGCCTTCGTGCGCGACCAGTCCACGTTCTCCCAGAACTGTCCGCTGCCGAGGAAGAGATTGTCGAGGTTCTTCGACTCGTTGCGCTGCCCGCGGATCGCCAGGAAGCCCTCGTTGACCAGCCATGTGTTGACGTTGACGGCCTGGCGGAACGAGTGGAACCCGTGGTCCGACAACACCATGACCTGCGTACCGGGCTCGAGGTGTTGGAGCACCTTGCCCACGAACTGATCGACCCGGCGGTAGACGCGCTCGATCGAGTCGCCGTACTTCGCGGCCTCGGCCTCGTTGTACATCGGGTGCGTCTTGTCGATCAAACGCCACATCATGTGCTGCACGCGGTCGGTCGACTCGCTGACGCCGATCAGCAGGTCCCACTGGCGGGCGTCCACGCGGTTCAGGATGACCCGCGCACGATCATCGAACGCGCGGAACAGGTCGTCCATGAACGCCTTCTCATCGATGCGATCCTCGTTGAGCGGCCAGGTGGCCTCCGCCCAGCCCAGGGTCCGGTAGATCCCCAGGCGGTCGTTGAGCGCCGCCGAGAACGACGCGGGTGACGACATCGGCACGGGCGGCTTGTCCGGCCGCCAGTTGATGGGCGAGATGTAGACCTGCAGTTCCTTGTCGGCCCGGATCAGGAAGATCTGGACCATGCCGTGCAGGCGCACGATCAGGTTGGCCTGGAACTCGAGCAAGACCCACTTGCTCCACTCGCCTTCGGCCAGGCTCACCATCGAGTCCTGGATCTCGATCGTGGCGCGCCGCTCGGGCCGGTTCCAGTGGATGGTGATCGGGAGACGGATGTCCTCGCGCGCCGCGAGTTCGGCCAGCGTGCCCTTGTCGGCGTCGCTCGGCGGGGCGCCCTTGGCCTGAATCGCCCGCTGCTGGGCCTTGACAATCGGGTTCGGCGGCCCGATCAGCTCCGTGCGGGCGGCGCTCTGATCCACGACCAGGCGCTTCAGGATGCCCCCCATCTCGGTGTTGCCTTCTTCGTAGCGCGAGAGGTCGGTGGCGAAGTAGTAGAACGTGCCGATCGTGCCGCGCAGGTCGGGTAGCGGCAGGCCCGCGAGCAGTTCGCCGTTCTCCACGTCCTCGGGGGGAAAGGTGATGGGGACCGTCAGCAGGCTCGATCGCACCCCCTGCTGGCCTGCCGTGACCCAGAACGACGTGGCGCCCCGGATGCTCTTGATCTCGGGCTTCTTGATCGGGATGTAGTTGAAGAGGAACTCCGGGGGCGTCATCTTCACGATGCCGAGGTCCGGCTGGTACGTCTTCGGATCGCGCACGAGGAAGTCGAAGATATTGTGCTTGCCCGCGTTGGCACCCGTCGCGAACGACGCCCACGAGGTCGGCGACTCCGGCGAATGACTCGTTCCGAGACGATAGAAGCCGCCCTGGGCCGCGAGTCTCGCCAGGTTCGGCAGGCGGCCCTCGGCGAGCCACCGCTCGGTCAGGTTCGGGTCCATGCCATCGAACCCGAGAATGATCAGCTTCTGGGAGTACTTCGGCTTCTGGGCGGCGCCTTGACACGACACGACGGCCAGCGCGAGCGCGCCGCCGCCGACGGTGGTGATGAAACCGCGACGGCTCACGCCCGACACGGGCGGAGCGGGTCGGTCCTTCTTCTCGTGCTCCATGCACGCCTCCGGGGGACAGGAGGATTCTACCTACTCTGTAGGGTCTTTTCCAAAGCGAGTGGGCAAGAACAGCGTAAGAAACGACGTGCTGTGGCGGTGTGCCGGCGGTGTCCGATAAGGGGTATTCGGTTACCCCTCCGCAAGCGGCTGGGGGCGCCGACCCGAGCGGCCCCATTCCATGGGCTCGGGCGACACAACGCTAACCCAAGTTCGTCACGGAAACGGCGGCAGGTCGAAAACGTCTAAGGAATCCCCTCACGACGCTGCCAAGTCTCCACTACATTCGGCGTTCCATTCGAGGTGCGCGGGGATGGTGATCTCGAGCTGCTCCAGGAGGCGCTGCTGCGCCCGGGTCGGCTGGGCCACGCGGCGGAGCCGGATCTCGCGGCCGTCCGTGGTGGGCAAGACGATGTCCGCGCTCTGCAGCGTGGCGAGCTGCGCGAGCGCCTGGGTGGGCGAGAGCCCCGTGGCGCGGCGGCGCAGTTGGTGTTTCAACGTGACCCAGAGAGCGTAGCCGAGGAACGCGATGAGGACATACGCCTTGACGCGCCACTCGAGCTGATGGAAAAGGGGCCGAATCGCCAGCTCACTTTTCAACGCCCGGAAGGCGGCTTCGGCCTCGGTCAGCTGGATGTACTTCGTCCAGAGCTCCTCCGCGCGCGGTCCCTCAAGATTCGTGCGCAGCACATACGCGCCTTCGCGCGCCTCGCGCCAGGCGCGGCGCCTTCGACATCGCTGTTCGTGAGGTCATAGAGCAGGACGTCGAACTCCGCCGCAAACAACTCCCCGTACCGCGTCGTGAGATGGCGTTCGAGCGCGGTCTTGTGCGGCAGCACCTGATCGAGCGCCCGATACAGCCGGCTGTCATTGACCTTGCCGTCGGGGATATGCAGCACATCCTCGAGCGCGGTCGTCGGGTACCAGCGCTCCTCGATCGCCAGCTCGCTGCCGGGCGCGCAGAGCCGATTGATGGCCAGGATCGCGGCGATGCGCGACCACGGCACATCGGCGTCCGCCTGATCCACGCGCGCGGCGAAGAAGTCGTCCAGTCTGCAGCTGGCGCCACAGCGCCAGCCCCAGCAAGCACGGGCCGAGTTGCCGCGTCCGCTCCAACCGCACGCGCTGGACCAGGACCTGCGCCATCTCCCCCTCGTCGGACGGCGGCGCGACGTCCGACGGAAACCGTTTCAGCTGGTGCCGCTCACCGGCCTCGGTGAAGACCTCGATCGTCTTGAGCCACCGCGCCTGCGCCGAGTCATTCAACTCGCCGAGGTGACACACCGTCCGCTGTCGCGGACCATCCGGCGTGCGCATGGTTTCCACGAGCGACCAGTAGGTGTGGCGCTTGCCGTCTTTCTCGCGGTGATTGGCCCGCAGGAACATCAGCGCCGATGCTCGCACGCCCGATCGTGGGGAGCAAGGGGTCGCGTGTGCAGCGTGTTCTGTGCCAGCGTCCCTGTCCCGGCGGCGGCGAGGCGGGAATCACGGTCCGAGCACGCACGTGATGTTCACCGCCGGGACGCGGCTCGCCCCGGCTCTACTCGCTCGCGGGACCTTGTGGTTGAACGGCCCGCCGGGTGGACGGGCGCCTTGGCCGGGCTACCGCTTCCCCTCGGCCGTCGCCCGGGTCAGCGTCAGCCGTCCGTGCTTGACGCCCTTCATGCTGATGAGCGCATCCGCGATGTGCCGGACTTCGCCAGCTTTGCCTCGCACGACAACGACCTCCAGGCAGTTGTCGTGATCGAGGTGGACGTGCAGGGTGGACAGCATCGCGTGGTAGAACTCGTGCTGCATCGCGGTGAGCCGGTCGCTCAGCAGTCGCTGGCGGTGGTCGTAGACGATGGTGATCGTGCCGACGACGCGGCTGGTGGCCGACGTGGAGGCCTGCTGAACGAGCGCGTCGCGAATCAGGTCGCGGAACGCCTCCGATCGGCTGCCGTACCCGCGAGACTCAATCAGCGCGTCGAACTCCGCGAGCAGGTCCGAGTCGATGGCGACGCCTATCCGACTGAGTGTGCCCATGGGGCAGGATTATGCCCCGTGTCCGTCCAGCGCACCAGCCCCCGGTCGTCGGGTGCGCGCCACCAGGCCGCTTCAATCAGAACGACCACGTCATGCCGGCGCTGGCGTTGATGCCGGGCATCGCATAGCCGGGCAGCACCTGCCAGGTCTGGTTGAGGAGGTTGTCCACGATCCCGAAGACGCTGACCCGACGCCCGGCAGGGACCGTCGCCCTGAGCGCGGCAGACGTGTACCGTGAGAGCGTCACGGTGTGGCGGTCGTCGCCCCACCGTTGTCCCACGCTCATCCCCGTCACGTTGAGGGACACGCGCGGCAGTCGGAGGTCGACCGCCCACGTCAGTTTCTGCGACGGCACGAACGGCGCCAGGTTTGACGAACGCAGGTACGCGTAGCCGGCGCTCACCTGGACGGCGGGTACGGGGCGCCAGGCGAGCATGCCTTCCACGCCGCGGTTCACGGCCGACCCGCTGTTCTGCAGAGACAGGTTCGGGAACCGTCCGAGCGTGACGATGAGGCTGTCCAAGCGCGCGTACGACGCGGCCACCCAGCCCGTGAGCGACGAGTGCGGCCGGACGTCCAGGCGCAGCCGCGAGTGCCACACCTGCTCGGGCCGCAGACTGGGATTGGGCGCCGGAAACAGAAACAGCTCCCGGATCGTCGGGTTGCGGAAGCCTCGGCCGACCGTGAACGAGACCGCCATCCGCTCGCTCGCCCGCCACGATGCCCCGGCCTCCGGCACCACGGTAGCCTTGCCCACCAGCGAGTCGCGGTCGTAGCGGATGCCTCCGCGAAGGTCGATGGCAGCGGTGACTGCGTGCCGGCCCCTGGCGAACACTGCCATGCCGGTGCCGCGGTGTTCGCCGTAGTCCAAGTGCGCGTGCACGTTCTCGGCTCGTCCACCGAAGCGAGTTACGTCAGCGCCAGCGTCCAGGACGGTCCGTTCCCCGACGGCGAGCGACTGCTGGAACCGGATCCCGGTCATGCGGTCGACCGACCGAAACCCATCGGTGATGACGTGGTGACCGAAGCTCCCGTACACGCGCGCGTAGCCCCAGGTGCGCGCCGACGCGCTGTCGAGATCGAGACTGAACCCTCCGCGGTCGACGGTGGCAGCGCTGTCGGCGAGCGGAGCGGTCACGGGCCCGGGATCCTCGACCCGGAAGTCGGTGAAACGGCCGCGCAGGCTGGCGGTCCACCTGGGCGAGATCGATGTTCCGGCCCCGAGCGTGAGCGTCTCGCCGCGATACGCAGACGCCGGCCGGTCACCGCAAGTGTGATCCACCGCGGCGGTCACGGTGAGGTACCGCCCCTGGTCAGCCATGCCGAACAGGGCGCGGTGCTGGCCGGTGCCGAACGACCCCATGGATGACGACAGGCGGCCGTGCGTTCCCTGTCCGGGCCGCGCACTCGTGATGTCGACGACGCCGCCCATGGCGTTGCTGCCGTACAGGACCGACGCCGGGCCCTCGGTCACCCTGACGACCTGAGCATCCGCCAGCGAGTACGAATCCGGGAGCGGGTGGCCCATGAGCGCCTGCACATCGGGACGTCCATCGACCACGACCAGCACGCCGGTATTCGGCTGTCCGCCGATGCCGCCAATCGACACCGCCCCCGTTCCGTTCGTGGCGATGCCGTAGCCCATCACGCCGCGCCGCGTGATCGACACGCCCGGCACGAGTGCTTCGATGGCGTCGAAGACCGTGCGCGCCGCCGTGCGGTCGACAGCCAGGGCCGTTCCCGTCGCCAGCTTCGCCAACGGGGCCTCGCGGAGGACCACGTCCACGGAGGACCGGACAACCGCCGGCGACAGGCGGACGTCGAAGGTCCCGATGGGTGCAGTGGTGACCATACGGGTCACCGGCTCGAACCCGGGCGCTCGCACGTCGATGCGCAGCGGGATATCGGCGCGGATCGTGGCCAAACCGAGCGCATCGGTCGCCACCGTCAGGCGCGCGCCGCGGCCGACGATGTCGACGCGCGCGCCGGGAACGGGCAGGTCCTGGGGATCGAGCACCCGGATGACGAGCGACGTGCCGGGGCCGGTGTCCGACTGTGGCACACCGAACGCGACGACGGTTGGCGGTGCGAACGCCAGCGCCGTGCAGCACACGAGCGGGGCGAGGCCGGTCAGGGTACACATGACCCGGCATCGTAGCATATCGGTGGCATTCGTGCTACCATGTGGGATCGGTCAGATCACGCCGGCGCGTTCGAGCAGCGGGCGAGCGGCCAGGATCTCCTGGGTCGGGCCGTCTGCCGCGAGCCGACCGTCGATGAGCACCAGCAGGCGCGACGTCACCGCGCCCAGGAACGCGAGATCGTGGCTAGCGGCCAGCAACGTGAGGGTGAGCGCGTTCACCAGCGCGATCAGCCTCCGGACCGAGCGGCCGTCCAGTTCGGCCGTTGGTTCGTCGAGGACGACCAGGGATGGGCGGGTCACGAGCGCCGCCGCGATGGCCGCGCGCTTGCGTTCGCCGAGGCTCAGACGCGAGGCGGGTCGGCCACCTGATGGACAGCCGCGACATGAACGCCTTCCACGCCAGCCTCGGCGAGCCGGTCGCCGCCGACCACCTGCCGCCGGCCACGCGCGGCTCGACGCACGCCACCGTGAGGGCGGGGAGCGGTGCCGCCGCGCCGCATCACTGCCTGTTCTGTCACTGGCTTCGCTCGCTGCGATCGCTGACGTCGGGCGCGCTCGTCGTGGCCAGCGCGATCGAGCCGGCCGACCCCGTTCCCGCCAACTTCCCCACGCGCACGTCGAGCCTCGCGCTCGTCCGGATTCCTGCCCGATCGCCGCCGGCCTGACACCTGCCTGCCGACTGCCTTTCGATACTGGAAACGCGCCTCCATGACGCGCCAACCCCGTGTGGTGTCCCATTCTGTTGGAGTTCGGAGGGTGTCATGTCAGGGGGTGTTCTTCGGCGCAACGGCGGCGCGGCACTCGCGCTGGTCGCCGTCATATTCTTGGGGTCGTCGGTGCCATCGGCCGCGCAGGGCCTCGGAGCGGCCGGCACGATCGACGGGACGGTCAAAGACCCGAGCAACGCGGTCATCGCCGGTGCAACCGCCATCATCGTGAACCCGGTGACGGATTTCACGCGGACCGCGCAGTCTGACGCGCGCGGCCACTTCGTGTTCCGCAATCTGCCGCCCAACACCTACCATCTCGTGGTGACGGCGCCCGGCTTCCAGGCGTTCGAACAGGACGCCGAGGTCCGTTCATCGGTGCCGCTGGTCCTGGAGATCTCCGTCACGATCGCCGTGACAGCCGAGACCGTCAATGTCACGGCCAAGTCGCCCGATCTGCTCGAGAGCAACCCGACGGCGCACACCGACCTCGACGAGAAGGCGCTGGCGCGCCTGCCGATCGCCACGTCGTCGTCGGGCGTGAGCTCGGCCATCACGCTGGCCGCCCCGGGTGTGGTCGCCGATTCCAACGGGTTCTTCCATCCGCTGGGCGATCACGCCCAGACCCAGTTCTCGATCGACAACCAGCCCGTGACCGACCAGCAGAGCCGCATCTACTCCAACCAGATCTCGCTGGACGCCGTCCAGTCAATGGAAGTGATGACGAGCGTACCGCCCGCCGAGTTCGGGGACAAGGACAGCCTCGTCGTCCGCGTGATCACGAAGTCGGGGCTTGGGCTGGCGAAGCCGGCTGGAAGCGTCTCGTTCGGTGTCGGTTCGTTCGGCACGCCGCAGGGGAGTCTCAACCTCGGGTTTGGGAGCGAGCGGATCGGCAATTTCGTCACGGTGAGCGGGCTGCAAAGTGGGCGGTTTCTCGACACGCCCGAGTTCAGGCCGCTGCACGCCACCGGAAACTCCGAGAGCGTCTTCGATCGGCTCGACGACCGGCCGAACGACCGCGACACCTTCCACCTGAACGTGTCCCTCGCGCAATCGTCGTTTCAGGTGCCGAACACCTCTGACCAGCAGGCGGCGGATCAGGACCAGCGCCAGAGCATTTGGACGTTCAATATCGCCCCGGGGTGGACGCGCGTCATCAGCCCCACGCTGCTGTTGGCCGCCAATGCGTACGTCAGGCGCGACCACGTGATCTACACTCCCAGCCCGAGCCCTTTCGTGGATTTGCCGGCCACCATCGGCCAGGACCGGAGCCTGACGAACTGCGGGGGGAAGGTTGATCTGTCCTACTTCAAGGGACGCCACAATGCGAGAGTCGGAGCCCAGGTCAGCTTCACGGATCTGAGGGAGCACTTCCAGCTTGGGTTGACCGATCCGGCGTTCAACGCGCCTTGTGTGGACACAAGTGGCAGGCCCGTGCCCGACGCTTCGTCGGCCGACCCCTCCGGCTGTGCGGCATTCGGCTTGGCGCCGAACGAGGCGTTCCAGCCGGGCCTCGCGACCTTCGACCTCACGCGCGGCGGCACGCTGTTCACCTTCAACGGCCGCGCGCTCATCAAGCAGCAGGCCGTGTACGCGCAGGATTCGATCTCGCTCGGCCAGGCGACGCTCATGCTGGGCGTCCGCGCCGACCACTACGACGGCTTGACGAAGGCGACCGCTGTCGAGCCGCGCGTGGGACTCTCGTACCTGGTAAAGGCGACCGGGTCGGTGCTGCGCGCGTCGTACGGTCGGACCATGGAGACGCCGTACAACGAGAACCTGGTGCTCTCGAGCGCCACCGGCAGTGGAGGGCTGGCGCAGAATACGTTTGGCGCGGCCGGTGACACGGCGCTCCAACCGGGGCGGCGCGACCAGGCCAATATCGGCTTCCAGCAGGCGCTCGGCCGCTGGCTGGTTGTTGATGTCGACTACTTCTACAAGAAGACCATCAACGGCTACGACTTCGACACGCTGTTCAACACGCCCATCGCTTTCCCGATTTCGTGGGCGAAGTCACAGATCGACGGCGTGTCCGCCCGCATCAACCTCGTGAAGCACCGTGGCTTCAGCGCCTTCACCGTGATGGGGCACAACCGGGCGCGGTTCTTCAACCCGGAGAACGGCGGCCTGATCTTCAACTTGCCGCTGGCCACCGGCGTCTTCCGAATCGACCACGACCAGGTGTTCCAGGAGACGACGAACCTGCTGTACCGGGCGCCGGGACGCCTCGGGGCCTGGGGCGCCTTCACGTGGCGGTACGACTCGGGGCTGGTGGCCGGGTCGGTGCCGGACTTCGCGGCGGCGTTGACGCTGACGCCGGACCAGCAGGCGGCGATCGGCTTGTTCTGCGGCAGCACGGTCGCCACGCCGACGCAGGGACTGGCCAGCTGCAACTCGCCACAGTTCGGCGCGACGCGCCTGGTCATCCCTGCAGCCGGCACCGAGAACGCCGACTCAAACCCGACGAGGATTGCGCCGCGCCACCTCTCTGATCTGGGTTTCGGATTCGACAGCCTGGTCCGTTCCTCGCGAGGGCGCTTGAGCGTGCGCTTCAGCGTCCTCAACGTGGCCAACAAGGTGGCCCTGTACAATTTCCTGTCGACGTTCAGCGGCACCCACTTCGTGCCGCCCCGGACGTATCAGGTTGAGATGCGCTGGACGTTCTGAGCGGCCATGGCCTTCGCCGAACTCGGCGACGCCCGACGCGCGTGGGAGGTGCGGAGGTTGATCAACCCGTTCGCTCACGGGGCGTCACCCGGGTGGAGGTGTGGGTGCGCGCCGTCTCGTAGAGGCACCGACGTTTCTCTGGTAGACACGACATGGTGTGCCCCTACGCGGCCCCGGGGGGTGCAAAAGCGCACAGACACTGCGACCGCGCCCCTATCATGATGGCGGTCGGACCCCATCCTCAGAAGTTGTCGGCAACGGGCGCACGACCTGTGTGCGCCGAACGGACGGAGTGAGGCATCCATGTCGGCACTGAACGGCGACGAGGTAAGATTCCAGCGGCTGAGAAAGGCAGGCCTGCGCTGGCGCGAGCGGTCGCGCTTGCCCGGGCCGCGATGCGGTTGGAAGCCACCCGACGTCCGGCAAGTTCCGACGAACCGGACTCGGGCGGAGGTCGCAGACAGACGGGCGGCATTCGTCTCATCCGGGGCGGGCTCGTCGCCGAGTAGCCCGCCCGCCTCTCAACGTGGCGCCTCGTGATTGGCGTGGTTCGGGGCAAGCGAATGTCAGTGTTTTGCAGAAGGAGAATCACAATGAAACAACTCATGCCGGCAATTGCAGTAATGATGGTTCTTGGCATGCTTGGCGCCACGGATGCATTGGCGCAGCGGGGGATCGCGTGGAGGGGCGGCGGTGGCTGGGGTCCCGGAACAGCTTACGCGCGGCTCTACAATCCTCAGACCGTTGAAACCATCAGCGGCGAGGTCGTCGCGGTAGACCGAATCACACCGATGAAGGGAATGTACTACGGTGTCCGTCTCAAGGTGAAGACCGACAAGGAGACGATCTCCGTGCATCTTGGCCCCGGTTGGTACATCGAAAACCAGGACGTCAGAATCCTCCCCAAAGACAAGATCGAGGTGAAGGGTTCGCGGATCACGTTCGAGGACAAGCCCGCTGTCATCGCCGCAACAGTGACGAAGGGGGACGAAGTGATGGAGCTTCGGGATGCCCGCGGCTTTCCGGCGTGGAGCGGTTGGAGACGCAGGTAGCTCTGGATCTGGGTGTCTCCGTCTGACTCCCTGGAAACTGCGGGCGGGCAGTGTGAGCCTTGGCGGAGCCCCCGGGACGACGGGATGAGACATAGACCCTCGAATCACCAGGCGAGACAGATCATGGAGATTGAGGCACCCTCGAAGCCGGCAACGGCGAAGGCGCCCGATATCGCTTCCGTGCCGGTTCCCGACACGCTCGCGGCGCTCCACGTGAACCCAGAGACAGGGCTCACGCACGCCGAGGTGGACACCCGACGGAAGG